>UMJF01020400.1_pt1 | contig 21570 bp, 19 predicted proteins | sample 1966001 | NCBI WGS metagenome assembly UMJF01 (sample SAMEA4836145, study PRJEB28245) | human gut metagenome | biome: gut microbiome; material: fecal sample | place: Denmark | collected 2008 | reverse complement strand
GCTCTTCGGACCGGCATATAAGGGAATCCCACTTGCGGTTGTCACAGCGATCGCATACAGTGAATTATATGGAAAAGAAGTCCGTTACTGCTCAGACAGAAAGGAAGCAAAAGACCACGGAGCTGACAAGGGCGGTTTCCTCGGAAGCAGCTTGAAAGACGGTGACAGAGTTGTCATGATCGAGGACGTGACCACTTCCGGAAAATCCATGGAAGAGACTGTTCCAAAAGTAAGAGGAGCAGCAGACGTTGAGATCGTTGGTCTTATGGTAAGTTTAAACCGTATGGAAGTCGGACAGGGCGGAAAAGTAAGTGCGCTGGATGAGATCAAAGAAAAATACGGTTTTGAAGGAAAAGCAATTGTCACAATGGCAGAGGTGACAGAGTACCTTTACAACAGAGAACACAATGGCAGAGTCGTGATCAACGATGAGATCAAAGCCGCTATTGACAAATACTACGAAGAATATGGATGCAAATAAGAAAGGCAGCGAGCGCTGCCCGTTGATACGGAAAGGTAAGCACCGGGTACTGGCATTCGTGTTTTTTCTGATTTATTTCGTTGTGCTGTTCTATTTCCTCTTTTTTTCCGAGGAGATGGGGCGGACTTATTCAGAGAGAGCGTATCATTACAATCTGATTCCGTTTCATGAGATCATGCGGTTTGTTAAATATCGGCATGTGCTTGGATGGCAGGCTGTAGTGCTCAATATCTGGGGAAATATCATTGCATTTATGCCTTTTGGTTTATTTTTGCCGATCTATTCAAAAAGATGCAGAAATGTGTGGATGACGGTGCTATACAGTTTTGAACTGAGTCTGCTTGTGGAACTGCTTCAGCTTGTGTTTAAGGTGGGTAGTTTTGATGTGGATGATCTGTTTTTGAACACGATCGGCGGACTGCTTGGTTATCTGGTGTACAAAGGGCTGATTGATCTGTGGAAAAGATACGAAAAGGCAAAGAATAATGTGAATAAGTAAGAAGCAGATTTTAATGCATTTGCGGGTTATATCAGGTAATTACTGAAAATATTTTGAGTGGCAGGGTATCATTATGGCACAGAGAAGACGTAGAAAATACGGATATAAGTTTACGGAGAAGACACAGTCAAAAAAGGGAATTGTAGCTTTTATTCTGGCTGTGCTTTCGATTGCAATTTTTATTTATGTAATTGTAAATTCATTTCATCATGGCGGAAATGGAAGCATGTACCTTGGAAGTGCAGGAGTGTCCTCCATGCTGGTAGCACTGGTTGCTGTGGTACTGGCAGTGATGAGCCTTCGGGAGGAGGAGTCTTTTAAGCTGTTTCCATATATGTCGACTGTGCTGTCGTTTCTTGCAGCCGGTATGTGGATTGCAATTTATGTAATTGGATTTTTAATCGTATAGTTAATAAGGGAGATCAGGATGGGATACAGAGATATTTATAAGGAGTCAAATGAGCAGGCAGAGGAGCGTTTTTCGCTTGTGATGGAGCGTATTGCAGAGATCGCAGAAGAAACGGACGTGCCGGAGAAATTTGACGATTATTTTAAAAAGACCGCAGCATTTTTGTTACAGTTAAAGAATGTGTCAGAGAAAGCGGAGAAAGATACATTAAAAGATGCTTCTCTTACAGAGTGCGAAAAACAGAATGCAGGTTTTTATGATGACATCAAAGCGGAAAATTATGGAAAAAGTTATGGAAATCCGACTTATGCAGTAGAAAAACTGGGAGAAGAGTACGGACAGATTTTATCTGCACTGTATGCAGAGTGTCGTAAACGTATTACGGATGCCTATGCTGCAAAAAAAATGAACGTGACGATCACCGCAGAATTATTTGTTGAGATCTATAATTATTTTGAAGACAAAGAGGGGATTGATAAAACTGCAATTGAGCAGGCGGTTTACTGGTATTTCCATGATTACAGTGAAATCTTTATCGGAGATTCTGTGCGTGAACTTGTGGATTCCGAAGAAAATTTCTTATATCAGATCGTGATGAACTCAGATTTGAACGACTTGCGTTATCTCTACCAGTATGGTCAGCACATCGGAAAAAATGAGACCGGAATCGCGGCATTTTTAAATGGCATGTCTGACGAAGAGATTCAGGCAATGGCAGATACTTACACAGAAGGATACCGCATTGGTTTTGCGGCAACTGGAAAAGATTTGTCAAAGAAAACAACGGCACAGGTGCGTTACCCGATCGGTTTTGAGCGCATGGTGCGTGCCGCAGTAAAAAATCTGGAAAAATTAAATTTAAAAGTAACAATGCGGGCATGTTCCTCCGCAGCAAATAAACAGTATGATTATGACCACAAAGAGGACAAAGCATTATATTATGATAAGGCATATGTGGAGAGACGTCTGGAAGTAATGAAAACTTCTTTTGAAGAGATGAAAAAACTTGCAAACGGTCAGGCTGGTCCTGCTGTTATCGAAGTGTTTGGCGAGATTCCATTTTCTCCGGAGACCAAAAAAGAGGTATTAAAGCTGGATGAAAAACAGCAGCAGTTAAGTGTTTACGATATGAGCATGTCGGGACAGATCACAAATCAGTATATTATCGGTGAGGAGCGCAGCTTTACGATTATTGCATATCCGGTGCCTGAGATCGGTGAGAAGTTTGAAGAAATTTTTGCCGAGACAGTCAAGATCAATACATTGGATTATACTTTATACCAGAATATGCAGCAGAAGATCATTGATGTATTAGATCAGGCTGAAAAAGTGCATATCACCGGTAAAAATGGTAATAAGACAGACCTCTATGTTTCTATCTGGCCATTAAAAGATGCCACAAAGGAATCTGCATTTGAAAACTGTGTGTCAGATGTCAACATCCCGGTAGGTGAAGTGTTTACTTCCCCGGTATTAAAAGGAACAACCGGAAAATTGTTTGTCAGTCAGGTTTATCTGAATGAACTGAAATACCTCAATCTCGAAATTGATTTTGAGGACGGAGTGATTAAAGATTACACCTGCACAAACTTTGAAAAAGAGGAAGAGTGCAGAAAATATATCAAAGAGAATGTCTTAATGAATCATGAGACACTGCCAATGGGTGAGTTTGCGATCGGAACCAACACCACAGCTTACCGCATGGCAAGAGATTTTGATATTGCAGATAAATTGCCAATCCTGATCGCAGAAAAGACAGGACCTCACTTTGCAGTGGGAGATACCTGCTATTCCCACGAGGAGGACATGGTGACTTATAACCCGGATGGAAAACAGATCGTTGCAAGAGAAAACGATTTTTCAAAACTCCGCAGCGAGGATATGAGCAAGGCATATTTCAACTGTCATACAGATATTACCATTCCTTATGATGAGCTTGACAAGATTACAGTCATCCGTAAGGATGGTACGACAGAAGATATTATTTCCGATGGACGTTTTGTGCTCGCAGGAATCGAAGAACTGAATAAGCCGCTGGACCGCTAAACGGGAAAAATATAAAATTCTGGATACTGCCAAAATAATAGGATTATTTGACGGTGTCCGGAATTTTTGTATTTGATAAACGGTGAAGTGATTGAGTAATAAAATTGCAACAATATATAAATATATTTAATAAAACAAATAACAATTATTAATTGGACTTCTTAATTGAGATATATTATAATGAGCGCAAGAGAGGAAAATACAAATTTATTTGTATTTGACGAACAACGAACAGAAAAGGAGACGAATATCATGGCAAAAGTTGGTATTGTAATGGGCAGTGACTCAGATATGCCGGTGATGGCAAAAGCAGCAGATATATTAGAAAAATTAGGAATCGATTACGAGATGACGATCATCTCAGCACACCGTGAACCGGATGTTTTCTTTGAGTATGCAAAATCGGCTGAGAGCAAAGGTTTTAAAGTCATCATTGCCGGAGCAGGAATGGCGGCGCATCTTCCAGGTATGTGCGCAGCAATTTTCCCAATGCCAGTCATTGGTATTCCGATGCATACCACTTCCTTAGGAGGAAGAGATTCCTTATATTCCATCGTGCAGATGCCGTCTGGTATTCCGGTAGCAACTGTAGCAATCAACGGTGGAGCAAATGCAGGACTTCTCGCAGCTAAAATCCTTGCAACTTCAGACGAAGCTTTGTTAGAGAGACTGAAAGCTTACTCCAAAGATCTGAAGGAGCAGGTTCAGGCAAAAGATGCAAGATTACAGGAAGTTGGATACAAGAACTATTAAATGTTTACGAAACTCCTGCTAGTCATCCTTAAATTGTTCAAAATTAACAAAATTCTCGAAAACACGCTCCCGCTACGTGTCGCTGGTAACGGTACTAAGAAGCCAGTTGCGACTGACGTTACGCCTGCCTTCTAAGAACCGACCGCTCCCCAGTGTTTTCTCAAGCTTTTGTTAATTTTTCACAATTCAATTTAGGTTTTCATGAGTTTCGCAATTATTTAAATAAGAACTACTAAAAAGGAGAGAAAAATGGATTATAAGAACGCAGGTGTAGATATTGAAGCTGGATATGAATCAGTGGAATTAATGAAAAAATATGTAAAGGGAACCATGCGTCCGGAAGTGTTAGGCGGACTTGGTGGATTTTCCGGTGCTTTTTCCATGGAAGCAATCAAGGGAATGGAGGAGCCGGTACTTTTATCTGGTACAGACGGATGTGGAACAAAAGTAAAATTGGCATTTCTTTTGGACAAGCATGATACGATTGGTATTGACTGTGTTGCAATGTGTGTCAATGATGTTGCCTGCGCAGGTGGTGAACCATTATTTTTCTTAGATTATATTGCATGTGGCAAAAACTACCCGGAAAAAATCGCAACGATCGTAAGCGGTGTGGCAGAGGGCTGTAAGCAGTCCGGCTGTGCTCTGATCGGTGGCGAGACAGCAGAACATCCGGGACTGATGCCGGAAGATGAATACGATCTTGCCGGGTTTACTGTAGGTGTGGTAGATAAAAAAGACATCATTACAGGAGAGAACTTAAAGGCTGGTGACGTGCTGATCGGTATGGCTTCCACAGGCGTACATTCCAACGGCTTTTCCCTTGTCAGAAAGATCTTTAAAATGGACAAAGAGACATTAAATACATACCATGAGGAACTTGGCAAGACATTGGGCGAAGCATTGCTTGCACCGACAAGAATTTATGTCAAGGCTTTGAAGAATGTGAAAGAAGCAGGTGTTCGGGTCAAGGCGTGCAGCCATATCACAGGTGGCGGTTTCTATGAGAACGTTCCTAGAATGTTACCGGAAGGCAAACATGCAGTCATCAAAAAAGACAGCTATGAAGTACCGGCTATCTTTAAAATGATGGAGAGAGAGGGAAATGTTGAGGAGCACATGATGTACAATACTTACAACATGGGTATTGGAATGATCGTTGCGGTTGATCCTGCGGATGTGGAGAAGACTATGGAAGCAATGCGTGCAGCCGGAGACACCCCATATGTGATCGGTGAGATCAAAGACGGCGAAAAAGGAGTAACTTTATGCTAAAAGTTGCAGTTTTAGTATCCGGCGGTGGTACGAACCTTCAGGCAATTTTAGATGCAATAGACAATGGAACAATCACCAATGCAAAAGTGGAAGTTGTGATCAGCAACAACAAAAATGCATACGCTTTAGAACGTGCGAAAAATCATGGGATCGAGGCTCTTTGCATTTCTCCGAAGGACTACGGGACAAGAGATGCGTTCAACAAAGCATTTCTGGAAAAATTAGATGACTGCCAACCGGATTTAATAGTTCTTGCGGGATTTTTGGTTGTGATCCCGAAGCAGATGATCGAAAAATACAGAAACCGTATCATCAATATCCATCCATCCCTGATCCCATCTTTCTGCGGAACCGGTTATTACGGACTGAAAGTCCATGAGGGTGTGCTATCCCGCGGTGTAAAAGTGACCGGAGCAACGGTACATTTTGTGGATGAGGGAACAGACACAGGTCCTATCATTTTACAGAAGGCAGTGGAAGTAGAGCAGGATGACACACCGGAAATCCTGCAGAGACGTGTCATGGAGAAGGCAGAGTGGATCATCATGCCGAAGGCGATCGACCTGATCGCAAACGGAAAAGTCTCTGTCGTAGATGGCAGAGTCCGAATTGACGAGAATAAGTAATAGCGAAAACGAAAGAAGAGTTTCGCCAATATTTCATAGAGAAGGAGAATCCGCATGAAAGTATTAGTAGTAGGAAGTGGCGGCCGAGAACATGCAATCTGCACCAGTGTTGCAAAAAGTCCGCGTGTAGACAAAATCTACTGTGCACCTGGCAATGCCGGAATCGCAGCACTTGCAGAGTGTGTGCCGATCGGTGCGATGGAATTTGATAAATTAGTTGCTTTTGCAAAAGAAAATAAAATTGATTTTACAATTGTAGGAATGGATGATCCGTTGGTTGGCGGAATTGTGGACGTATTTGAGGCAGAGGGACTTAAAGTATTCGGTCCAAGAAAAAATGCGGCAATCTTAGAGGGATCCAAGGCATTTTCCAAAGACCTTATGAAAAAATACAACATTCCGACCGCAGCATACGAGAACTTTACTGATCCGCAGGAGGCACTTGCTTATCTGGAGACAGCAAAAATGCCGATCGTTTTAAAAGCGGACGGACTGGCGCTCGGAAAAGGCGTTTTAATTTGCAATACATTAGAGGAAGCAAAAGCCGGTGTCAAAGAGATCATGGAGGATAAGAAGTTCGGAACAGCCGGAAATACCATGGTCATCGAAGAGTTTATGACCGGACGTGAAGTGTCCGTTTTATCTTTTGTGGATGGAAAGACCATTAAGATCATGTCCTCCGCACAGGATCACAAACGTGCAAAAGACGGCGATCAGGGCTTAAATACCGGAGGAATGGGAAACTTTTCTCCAAGCCCATTCTATACAAAAGAAGTGGATGAGTTCTGTAAAAAATACATTTATCAGGCAACAGTCGATGCGATGGCGGCAGAAGGAAGACCATTTACAGGTGTTATTTTCTTTGGACTGATGCTGACAGCAGACGGACCGAGAGTGTTAGAGTATAATGCCAGATTTGGTGATCCGGAAGCACAGGTTGTTCTTCCAAGAATGAAAAATGATATCATTGATGTGATGGAAGCCTGCGTGGATGGAAAATTGGATACAATTGATCTCCAGTTTGAAGATAATGCGGCAGTCTGCGTTGTGCTCGCATCTGACGGTTATCCGGTGGCTTATGAAAAAGGATTTGAGATCACCGGACTTGAGAAGTTTGAGGGAAAAGAGGATTACTTCTGTTTCCATGCCGGAACAAAATTCAATGAGGCAGGAAAAATTGTGACCAACGGCGGACGTGTTCTTGGAATCACAGCGACAGGAGCCGATTTAAAAGAAGCGAGAAAAAAAGCCTACGAGGCAACCGAGTGGGTAAACTTCGCCAATAAATACATGCGCCATGATATTGGAAAAGCAATTGACGAGGCGTAATATTTTTTGAATTTAAAATCGTTCAGACCGGATGCATCGGTTTTCGGAAAGTCAGATGGAGTTCTTATGATTCGAAAACGGTGGAAAAGGTCTGAGCGTTTTTTTTTCTTATAGTAATGGAAATTCCGCGAAGTCTGAATTCTATTAGATTCAGAAAAGAAAGACGTGGAATAATTGCGAAAAAACATTGCATATTTGCCCCAATCGGGTATAATTACAGTTGGTACATTCCAGCTTTGGAATGAATTTCAGGAAAAACGGACTGGAAAAATAATTCCGGAAACAGTTTTTCCAAAAAGCAGGGAGAATTACATGTCACAATCTGTAATGATTAAAAGCAACAAATATGGTATTAATCTGGTGCTGGATCCGAATATACCGTTTGTGGAATTGTTAAAGGATGTTATTGAGAAGTTCAAGGCATCGGAAAAATTCTTTAAAAATGCTGAATTAGCCATTTCTTTTGAGGGAAGGAAGCTTTCGGAAGAGGAAGAAAACCGTATTATCGAGGCAATCACAGAGAATACGACGATTCAGATTTTATGCATCGTACAAAATGGCAGTGAACAGGAAGCAGTCATGAAACAGCAGATTGAGTACTATCAGGCAGTACAGCAGCAGTTTATGAATGCAAACACCGGTTCCGGAGATTTTTACAGAGGAACTTTGCGTTCCGGACAGGTTATCGAAAGTGAATCCAGCGTAACCATTATCGGGGATGTGAATCCCGGTGCGAAGATAATCTCGCAGGGGAATATCGTCATTCTTGGAGCGTTGAAAGGAAATGCACATGCGGGCAGCGCTGGCGACCGCAATTGTTTTATTTTTGCGCTTGATATGAACCCAATCCAGATTCAGATCGGTGATCTGATCGCCAAGAGCCCGGATAAAGAAAAAACGAGAAAACATCTGTTGAGACGTGAAAAAGTTCAGACCGCAGAGTCCCAGATCGCAGTGGCGAGGGATGGCAATATTTATATTGAGCCGGTCACAAAAGATATTTTAAACAGAATGTAAAATGCGAAATGCACAGGAGGAAATCATGAGCGAAGTTATTGTAATCACATCCGGAAAGGGTGGAGTAGGTAAGACAACTACAACAGCAAATGTAGGAACAGGTCTTGCACAGTTGAATAAAAAGGTAGTAATGATCGATACGGATATCGGTCTTCGTAACTTAGACGTTGTCATGGGATTAGAGAACCGTATTGTATACAATCTGGTTGATGTTATCGAGGGCAAATGTCGTTTGAAACAGGCACTCATCAAGGATAAAAAGTATCCTGAATTATGCCTGTTACCATCCGCACAGACAAGAGATAAGGATGCAGTGACACCGGAGCAGATGGTAGAGCTGATCGATGAACTGAGAAAAGAATTCGATTACATTTTACTTGACTGCCCGGCTGGAATCGAGCAGGGATTTAAGAATGCCATTGCAGGCGCAGACAGAGCACTGGTTGTCACAACACCTGAGGTATCTGCAATCCGTGATGCAGACAGAATCGTTGGCTTGCTGGAAGCAAATGAGATGAAACGTATCGACCTTATCGTAAACCGTCTGAGAATGGATATGGTAAAACGTGGAGATATGATGAAGGTAGAAGATGTTACGGATATCCTTGCAGTCAATCTGATCGGTGCAGTGCCGGATGATGAACATATCGTTGTTTCTACAAACCAGGGCGAACCATTGGTTGGTTCTGACTGTCTTGCAGGAAAAGCATATGCCAATATCAGCAGACGTATTACAGGAGAAGATGTTCCATTTTTAGACTTGGAAGTAAAACAGGGTGTATTTGGAAAATTAATGGATTTATTTAAGAAAAACTAAGGGGGGAGAAGTCACATGGGTTTAATGGATTTATTCAAAAAGAAAAGTTCTGGTGACGTTGCAAAGGATCGTTTGAAACTTTTACTTGTATCTGACCGTGCAAACTGCTCTCCTGAGATGATGGAAATGATCAAACGGGATATTATCCAGGTAATTTCCAAGTACATGGATATTGATGCAGATGCGTTGGATGTGAAGATCACAGAGACAGAGTCTGACTCCAATAATGGTATGGTTCCAGCATTATTTGCAAATATCCCGATCAAGGATATGAAACATAAACCGGATAAACGCTAAGATTTATAACCGGAGTTTGACTTACCGTAGTGTCGCAGATTTTGTGGTGCTTTCTCAGGGGGTGAAGGGGCAGATATAAGCGTCCTCTCACAAGTCTTGATTTTATAGGTTTATGAAAAGAAAAACGGTACAGACAAATATGATGTTCCTGTTCGCCGGGCATTCGGCTGGGCTTCTGATCAACAATCATGTTCAGCTGAAGCTTCCATGATTGTTAGAATCCCAGCTCCATGGCTCACAAAGGAAATCATATTTGTCTGCACCGTTTTTCTTTCAGTTACGTTATGGATGACCTGTGAGAGGACGCTTATACATGCCCAATCAATGCTACGAAGCACACCACAAAATCTGCAAGTTGCGTTATGGAACTCACGGTTATGGTAAAAATCATGGTATTGATCAATAGGGTAATTCGAAAGGTGTTAATTTTTAAATAATAGCAGGAGAAATAAAATGAGTACAAAAAAAGCAATTGGCATATCTTTTGTTGCCATATTTATTTTAATAATTGCGCAGATTATTGCACAAGTCATTGCAAGTGTGTTTGTTATTATAAAGATTCCATATGGAATTTGTAATATTATCGCTGGAATTATATATGTTGGCTTAACATATCTTATTTTGAAAATATTTATTAGCAAGATTGTTAAGTTACCTGTTTCGGATTTCGGAATGCCTAAATTTGAAATTAAAATAAGATGGATTTTAATAGCTATATTATTGCCATGCATTATAAAAGGAATTTATGTTTTAATATTCAATGGTGAGTATGTCTCCTCAAATATGAATGGAAATGAGATATTCAATACTTTAAGTGCAGGGGTTGCGTTCACCGGGATAGCGGCTGGATTTGTTGAAGAAATGGTGTTTAGAGGAGTTATACTCAATGCATTGAAGAAAAGATGGAATATGAAGGTGGCTGTAATTGTTCCATCAATGTTATTTGGTATTGTACATGTTCTGGGACAGGATTTTTCGATAGGCAGTTGTTTATTAGTCATTATCGCTGGAACTATGGTAGGCGTTATGTTTTCAATGATTGCAATAGAGAGTGGTTCGGTTTGGAATAGTGGAATAGTGCATGCTATCTGGAACATTGTGATCATTGGTGGCGGATTAGCCATTGGGGAAAAAATGGATCCATATTCTGTAATGACATATGTTCTTGATTCAAAAGTTTTTGCAATTACAGGTGGTGAGTTTGGAATTGAATCGTCTGTTATTTCGTTAATAGGATACATAATAGTTGCTGGCATAGCATTTATTATGATTAAATCGAACAGGAAAAATTGATATGACGGTTTGAAAATGTGAAGCTATAAGGAACTTGTCCATTTTTAGTTTGTAGAAGTTTATTATAAAATAAGAGTTTCATAACGTAAATTGCAGATTTTGTGATGTAATTCATAGTGTTGGCAGGGCATGTATAAGCGGCATTTCACAAGTCATTCACAGTGTAAATGAAAAGAAAAATCGTACAGAAACATAATATTTGTCTGTACGATTTTTTTTAATCAACATATATAATAATGACTTGTGAGAGGGCGCTTATATCTGCCCTTTACACCCTAAGAAAGCACCACAGAATCTGCAATTTGCGTTATGGAATTCACGGTTATGGGATGAGTGCCTATAAAGGAGGTGTCGACTAAAGGCAGTCATTTTCAATGTCTTGTGATTCGTCCATTTCACATTCATGTTTTCATAAACATGTCAGACTGCAATATTTTGTTCATAACCTAAATTATAAAATTCAATCTAAAAATCCGCACCACCTGCAATCGGCAGTTTCTAAGTAAAACTCCGGTAAAATTCCAATCTTGAAAAAAATGTATTGACAACAAAGTGCCATAGTGCTATGGTTAATTACATAAGTAATGAAGCACATAACGAACGAAAAACAAGAGGACAGATAAGCGCATTTGAAAAGCTGTCAGCAACAGAATAATTTCTGGAAAGAAAGGAGTATATTATGCATGAATGAGATTTTGACGCAGGAGAAATCCATATATCTGCAGATCGCAGAGATGATCGAGACAGATATTTTAAGGGATATTCTTCTGGAAGAGGAACGCGTGCCGAGCACGAATGAACTGGCGAAGCTATATGCCATTAATCCGGCGACAGCAGCCAAAGGAGTGAATATTTTGGTGGATGAAGGTGTTTTATATAAGAAAAGAGGGATTGGAATGTTTGTGTCAGCAGGTGCGAAAGAGGCAATCTTAAGCCGGAGAAAGAATGAATTTTATGATAACTATGTAAAAAAACTGTTAGAGGAAGCAGCGAGCATCGGACTTGGAAAAGAAGAAGTCATTCAGTTGATACAATCCGGCAATGAAGCGTAAAGAGCTGTCCGGATGGAAAACAGTGATACCGGAAGCATGGAATCATGCAAATAAGAGGAATGATACAGGAAATTGTATTTTAAAGTTTTGAAAAGAAAGGCAGGAAGATGATTCATGGAATCAATCGTATGTAATGGTATTGGTAAAATTTATGGAAAAAAACAGGTGTTAAAAGATATCAATCTCACATTGGAGAAAGGAAAGATTTATGGACTGATCGGAAGAAACGGTGCAGGAAAGACGACATTGTTATCCATTATGTCGGCACAGAATCCGGCATCCGAAGGAACTGTGACATGGAATGGTGAAAATGTATGGGAGAACCGCAAGGCGTTAGATCACATTTGCTTTTCCAGAGAGTTGTCCATCAATCTCTATGGAAGCGGCGTGAGCGGCATGAAAGTAAAAGATTATCTGAAAACTGCGTCCTATTATTATCCAAACTGGGATCAGGCACTTGCGGAGGAACTGATCAAAAAGTTTGAACTGAATACAAAGCAGCGTATCAATAAAATGTCCAAAGGCATGCTGTCCATGGTGACAATTATCGTAGCACTTGCAAGCAAAGCCGATTTTACGTTTATGGATGAACCGGTGGCAGGTCTTGATGTTGTAATGCGTGATTATTTTTACCATAAACTAATGGAGGAATACACCGAGACCGGACGTACCTTCGTTATTTCCACACATATTATCGAGGAAGCAACAGACCTGATGGAAGAAGTGGTCATGATCAAAAATGGCGAGGTGCTGCTGAAAGAAAATACGCAGGAACTTCTGGAGAGAAGCTACCATGTAAGTGGTCTTGCAGAAGTTGTGGATCAGGCAACGGAAGGCTATGAGAGACATCATGAAGAGAAGATGGGAAGAAGCAAGAGTGTGACGATCCTTTTGGAGGAAGGACAGAAGCTGCCGGAAGGCTATGATGTCACCATACAGCCGCTCAATCTGGAAAAATTGTTTGTATCCCTTTGCGGAATGGAGGAGTAGACATGGCAGAGAGCAGGATTATTAAGAGAAATGTTCGATTCTGGGGAAAATCAGGATTGCAGCTGACCGGCATCATGTTGATTTTCATGGTTGTATATGGATTCCTGTTTAATATGGGAAGCGGCAGTATATTCGGGGATTTCTGGAAAACAGCTTATTTTTATGGCGGGATCATAAGCGTTTTATTTGCACTGATCGGACCGGTTGCCTATGTGGGCGCTTATCTTCCGATGGCATTGTCTTTTGGATCAGGAAGAAGGGAAGCAGTCTTTGGGGCACAGATTTTCTGCATAGCTTATGGAGTGAGTTCCTATATCATTATGGTACTGGCAGGCATTATGAGCAGTGGAAAATTAGATGGAAAGCTGGATGTTTTGATAGCAGTTCTGTTTATATTTATGACAGCGGTCGGACAGCTTGTCTCGGTTGCACAGATGCATTTCGGAATGAAAGGAATGATTTTGGGAATTGTCATGGTGGTATTATGCATGGTCGGCGGATTTGTGACAGGAATTGGATTCATTGACCAGATCATGGCGTGGATCAACAAAATACAGACAAATGTAGTATGGACATTGTTTGCGATAGTAGCAATTGTCAGCATTGTGTTGTATGCAGTCAGTGTCATGGTGCTTTTCCGCGAAATGAGACATTACGGAGTGAAAGCATAAGTTGGGAGGCGGAAAGAATGAATAGTTTTTTAATTCAGTGTAAGGTTCGGAAAGCAGAGCTTTTGCAGTTTCTTGGAATTGTTGCAGGCGGATATCTTGTTGGTTTGATCATTGTATTTATTGTGATGAATGCCACAAAAGAGAATTCTTATGCTACGGTTGGAACAATGCTGGCAGTCATCGTATTCGCTTTGATGCATTTATTTGGAATCAGTTTTTCCTTTATGGGGGATTTCAATATGGCGGTTTCCATGGGAGTGACCAGAAAAAGTTTCGTTGCAGGTTATGTACTTTTTAATCTGTTGGAGATCGCAGTGTTGGAAGTTGAAATCATTTTATTTGGTATGTTTGAGAAGTTTATGCTGAAAACAGCCTTTCCGCAGGCATCCATGGAAATTGATCTGACAACTTTGTTTACATGGAAATATTTGTTAGGTGCCATGGTTGTATTTACCGTGCTGGAAATGCTTCTCGGTGCAGTTATTTTAAGATACGGCGTGAAAGCGTTCTGGGTTTTATGGGCAATCTGGATGATTGTCTGCCTGGCTCCTATGAATATTGCAAAGAATGAAAAGCTTTCCGGTGAACTTGCGAAATTAGGGCTGTTTCTGGGTGGAAAATTCACGCCACAGGGAATTGTGGCTCTGGTGATTGCCTTAACAATTGTTGTAGCTGCGATCACATGGAACATTCTTCGGAAACAGCGAGTGACAGCATAAATATTATGTGATAAGATAAAACCATGTGGGTGAAAAATACCTGCATGGTTTTTGTTATGACGACCACTAATCAGATAACAGGATTACGGAAAAATATAAGGGGATTATGATGAACGATAAGTTAGAACAGTTACAGAAATATTTAGAGAAAATGGAACAGTTCAACCATGTGAACACATTATTGTATTGGGATATGAGAACCAACACTCCAAAGGAAGGATTTGCAGGACACAGCGATGCACTCACTTATTTTTCAACGGAGCAGTTTTCCATGTCGACCTCGGATGAACTGAAAACGTTATTGGATACACTGGCAGAGCCGGAAGAGTTTGAAAAGCTTGACGATAAGTGGAAGTTTGTTGTGAATAAAATGAAAACAGATATGGATAGAAATCGCAGAATTCCAAAAGAATTTTATGAAAGCTTCGTGAAAGCACAGTCGGAATCGGAGAATGCGTGGGAGGAAGCGAAGGAAAAAGCAGACTTTTCTATTTTTGCCCCACATTTGCAGAAAATGATCGATATGACAGCGGAGATGACCGGTTACACAGATCCGGAAAAAGAAGTTTACGACGCACTGTTAGACCAGTATGAAAAAGGAATGGATTCCGCTACGATGGACCGCCTGTTTGAAGATTTAAAAGCAGAGCTGATTCCTCTGGTGCAGAAAGTGCTTGCAGCGAAACAGCCGGATGACAGCAAGTTTCATGCTTCATTTGACAAGAATGCGCAGAAGGAAGTGGAGAAGCTTTTGCTGAGTTATATCGGATTTGACTGGAACAGAGGAACAACCGGGGAATCTACACATCCGTTTACACTGAATTTTTCGTCAAAGGATGTGCGTGTGACTAATCATTTTTATGAACATGATCCGCTCAGTGCGATGTATTCGGCAATCCATGAGGGTGGTCATGCGATTTTTGAGCAGAATGTGAATCCGGATTATGACGGAACGGTAGCGGGAAGCTGCAGTTATATGGGAATCCATGAGAGCCAGTCCCGTTTTTATGAGAACATTCTTGGAAGAAATAAGAATTTCTGGATTCCGGTTTATGCAAAAGTGCAGGAAAAAATGCCACAGCTTCAGGACGTTTCGTTGGATGAATTTTATAAGGAAGTCAATCATGTGAGAAACAGTTTTATCCGCACAGAGGCAGATGAACTGACTTACTGTTTCCATATTATTTTAAGATATGAGATCGAGAAGGCAATTTTCCGCGACCATGTGAAAGTGGAGGAACTTCCGGCACTCTGGAATCAGAAAATGCAAGAATATTTACAGATTACTCCGGCAGATGATGCGGAAGGAATTTTACAGGATATGCACTGGTCTGACGGTTCTTTTGGTTACTTTCCATCCTATCTGCTTGGCAGTATTTATGACGGCATGTATTTAGATCGTCTGGAGGAAGAACTTGGCTCTGTGGATGCGCTGCTCGCGGAGGGAAGAATCGGTGAGATTACAAAATGGCTGAATGAGAAGATTCATCAGTATGGTTCTACCAGAAGCCCGAAAGAAGTGATCAGATACGTCTGCGGCAAAGAAGTTTCAGCAGAACCGCTGATTCGTTATTTCAAAGAAAAATATACAAAAGTTTATAATCTTGGTTAAAAAAGAAATTTTTGTGGATAATGGATAGAAAAGGAGAAGTATGAAAAAAGGAATTATTTTTGACATGGACGGAACGCTGTGGGACTCGGCAGCGAACGTTGCAGAATCATGGAATCTTGCCATAAAACAGGATGGCTCTGTTGATAAAAAACTGACGGAGCAGGATATTCAGGGAGTTATGGGAAAGACCATGGATGTGATCGCAGACATCCTTTTCCCGGAACTGGAAAAAGAGGCGCGCATGAAATTGTTGGATCAGTGCTGTTCCATGGAAAATGACTACCTGAGAGAGCATGGTGGAGTTTTGTATCCCAAATTGGAGGAGACACTTTCTGCACTGAAAGAAAAGTATCCGCTCTACATCGTGAGCAACTGTCAGAGTGGTTATATCGAGGCATTTTTAGATCATTACGGATTTGGAAAATACTTTGAAGATATAGAGTGTTATGGAAACAATCTGAAACAGAAGGGCGATAATATCAGACTATTAGCAGACCGGAACGGGTTGACGGAGGCAGTGTATGTCGGCGATATCCAGGGGGATTATGACGCCAGCTGCCACGCAGGTGTCGGGTTCATCCACGCAGCATATGGGTTTGGAACAATTGCAGCGGACGTGCCGGAAATCCATACATTTGAGGAACTTACAGAGACAGCAGACCAATATTTTGCTCTGCGGTAAGAAATTATAAGGATTTATCATATGACAAAATTAGATGAGTTAGTAACACAGATCAACAGAGAACATGTTTATATCCAGACACATAATTTTCCGGATCCGGATGCCATCGCAAGTGCGTTCGGCCTGCAGGAACTGTTAAAGCTTCGTGGGATCCATGCAACGATCTGCTATAAGGGAAAAATCGACCGTTACAGTACCGACAAGCTGAGAGAGATTTTGGACATCAGACTGGTAAATATTGAGAATATTGACAGTGAACTCACGGAGGACGACGAGGTTATCCTGGTAGATGCGCAGAAGGGCAATTCCAACATTATCGATATGACCGGGGATGAGATCATCTGCATCGACCATCATCCGGTTTATGAGAAAACGGATTACCGGTTTACGGATATCCGGCCGGGTGTCGGGGCTTGCGCATCGATCATAGCACAATATTTTTTTGAAAATGAAATACCGATGGATCAAAGAATTGCAACAGCGCTGACGTTTGGAATCCGCATGGATACACAGAAATTGTCGAGAGGCGTATGCAAAATGGATATGGAAATGATCTGGCGCATGTTTGACCTGTGTGATCAGGATATGATTTATCTCTTAGAGAACAGCACACTCTATTTTGAAGATCTGATGGCATATTCCAAGGCAATCTCAAGCATTGAGGTGTTTGAGAATATCAGTTTTGCAGATACCGGAAGGGATTGCCCGGAGGCTCTGATCGCCAGTGTGTCAGATTTTATGCTTGCATTGGTGGAAGTCTCTTTTTCAGTGGTCTATTCCAGAAAAAAAGAAGGGATCAAAATTTCTGTGCGGAGTGAGCGTCCCACATTAGATGCCGGAAAAATTATAAGCAAGGCGTTAAAAGGCATCGGAAGCGGTGGCGGGCATGCTACGATGGCAGGCGGTTTTGTGCCGTTTGACGGAAATGACCGGGAGGAAGATCTGATGATCCAGAACATCCGCGAAAGATTTATCGATGTGATCAGCAGGACGAAACGAAAGTCATTAAGATAGGTGGAAAATCTTGACTTTTCGGGGAAATCTCTGTATAATCACAGAAGGTTAAAGGCAATGATCCATTCATTGCAAATAGAAAAGACGATGACGAAGACAGTAGTTGTTAAGAGAAAGGCAAAGAGAGCCGGGATTGGTGTGAACCGGTGCGAGTATCTTAGGAATGAACATCACTTCCCAGTCGCAGTCCGAAATGTTTTGACTGAGTAGGCACTGACGTTTTTCCTACGTTACAGGGAACGGGTATATGATTTTTATAAAATCTGTACATTGTAATTAGGTGGTACAACGAATATAACCCCTTCGTCCTATTTACAGGAAGAAGGGGTTTTTTGCACGTTAGGCATGAGCCGTGCGGCTGCAAAAAAAAGAACAAACTGACGTGCATCAGTAAAATGAAGAAAGAGGAAAGATCACATGTATAACAAAGTTGAAACAAATATGAACTTCGTTGACAGGGAAAAGCAGACAGAGAAGTTCTGGGAAGATCATGACATCTTCAAAAAATCAATGGAACAGCGCAAACAGGGAGAGACCTACACATTCTATGACGGACCTCCTACTGCAAACGGAAAACCACATATCGGACACGTATTGACACGTGTTATCAAAGACATGATCCCAAGATACCAGACTATGAAGGGAAAATATGTTCCGCGTAAAGCCGGATGGGATACACACGGACTTCCGGTCGAGTTAGAGGTAGAGAAGATGCTCGGCTTAAACGGAAAAGAGCAGATTGAAGAGTACGGTATGGAACCTTTCATCAAAAAATGTAAGGAATCTGTATGGAAATACAAGGGAATGTGGGAAGATTTCTCAGGAACCGTTGGTTTCTGGGCAGATATGGAAAACCCATATGTTACCTATGATGACAACTTTATTGAGTCCGAATGGTGGGCATTAAAACAGATCTGGGACAAAGGATTGTTATACAAAGGCTTCAAGATCGTTCCTTACTGTCCTCGTTGTGGTACACCGCTTTCTTCCCAGGAAGTTGCACAGGGTTATAAGACTGTAAAAGAACGTTCTGCAGTGGTACGTTTCAAAGTTGTCGGAGAGGATGCTTACTTCCTTGCATGGACCACAACTCCGTGGACACTTCCATCCAACGTTGCACTCTGTGTGAACCCAAATGAGACTTACTGCAAAGTAAAAGCTGCAGACGGATACACCTACTACATGGCAGAGGCACTTCTTGACAAAGTGTTAGGAAAGCTTGGAAATGAAGAGGAAGGTGTCAAAGCATACGAAGTATTAGAGACTTACACCGGAAAAGATTTAGAGTACAAAGAATATGAGCCTTTATATGCATGTGCAGCAGAAGTAGCAGCAAAACAGCACAAAAAAGGACATTTTGTTACCTGTGACACTTATGTAACGATGTCTGATGGTACCGGTATCGTTCATATTGCTCCTGCATTCGGTGAAGATGATGCGAATGTTGGACGTAAGTACGATCTTCCGTTTGTACAGTTTGTAAACGGAAAAGGTGAGATGACAGAAGAGACACCTTATGCCGGATTATTTGTAAAGAAAGCCGACCCTGAAGTATTAAAAGATCTGGATGCGCAGGGCAAATTATTTGACGCACCAAAATTCGAACATGAATATCCACATTGCTGGAGATGTGATACACCGCTTATTTACTATGCAAGAGAGTCATGGTTCATCAAGATGACTGCTGTAAAAGATGACCTGATCCGTAATAATAATACTGTAAACTGGATCCCGGAATCCATCGGTAAAGGACGTTTCGGTGACTGGCTTGAGAACATTCAGGACTGGGGAATCTCCCGTAACCGTTACTGGGGAACTCCTTTAAATGTATGGGAATGTGAAGGCTGCGGACATCAGGAGTCCATCGGAAGCCGCGCTGAATTAGCAGAGAAAAGCGGAAACCCGGATGATGCCAAAGTGGAATTACACAGACCGTATATCGACGCTGTGACCTTCAAATGCCCTGACTGTGGCAAGACCATGCACAGAGTACCGGAAGTGATCGACTGCTGGTTCGACTCAGGAGCAATGCCGTTTGCACAGCACCATTATCCATTTGAAAATCAGGATTTGTTCAAACAGCAGTTCCCGGCTCAGTTCATTTCCGAGGCGGTAGACCAGACACGCGGATGGTTCTATTCCCTGATGGCAGAGTCCACCTTACTGTTTAATAAAGCTCCTTATGAAAACGTTATCGTTTTAGGACATGTACAGGATGAGAACGGACAGAAAATGTCAAAATCCAAAGGAAATGCAGTCGATCCGTTCGATGCATTAGAGACTTACGGAGCAGATGCGATCCGCTGGTATTTCTACATCAACAGCGCTCCATGGCTTCCAAACCGTTTCCATGGAAAAGCAGTGCAGGAGGGACAGCGTAAGTTCTTAAGCACCTTATGGAACACTTATGCATTCTTTGTACTGTATGCAAACATTGACGGATTTGACGCAACAAAATATAAACTGGAATATGATAAATTATCCGTGATGGATAAATGGTTACTGTCCAAATTAAATACCGTGATCGGCGCTGTGGATGATAACCTTGGCAGTTACAAGATCCCGGAAGCTGCAAGAGCACTCGATGAGTTTGTGGACGATATGAGTAACTGGTACGTAAGACGCTCCCGTGAACGTTTCTGGGCAAAAGGAATGGAGCAGGATAAGATCAATGCCTACATGACACTTTACACAGCGTTAGTAGAGATCTGTAAATGTGCAGCACCAATGATCCCGTTCATGACAGAGGAAATCTATCAGAATCTTGTGTGCAGCATTGATAAAAATGCGCCGGAAAGTATTCATTTATGTGACTTCCCAACCGTTAATGAAGCATACATTGACAAAGAGTTAGAGAAAAATATGGATGAGGTATTAAAGATCGTGGTTATGGGCCGTGCATGCCGTAATGCAGCAAACATCAAGAACCGTCAGCCGATCGGAAATATGTTTGTCAAAGCTCCATTTGAACTTTCAGAGTACTTCAAAGAGATCATCGAGGATGAGCTGAATGTAAAGAAAGTTTCCTTTACCGATGATGTAAGTTCCTACACAAGCTATACATTCAAACCACAGCTCCGTACTGTAGGACCAAAATATGGAAAATATTTAGGACAGATCCAGAAAGCTTTAGCGGAACTTGACGGAAACGCTGCTATGGCAGAGTTAAAGGAAAATGGATTTATCACTTTGAAGTCTGTCAGTGATGATGTAAAATTAGCAGAGGAAGATCTGTTAATTACAATGACACAGATGGAAGGTTATGTAACGGAGGGGGACAATACAGTAACCGTTGTCCTTGATACCAACTTAACACCGGAGTTAATTGAAGAAGGATTTGTGCGTGAGATCATCAGCAAGATCCAGACCATGAGAAAAGAAGCAGGATTCGAAGTGATGGATAAGATCATGATCTCTTATCAGGCAGATGACAAAGTGGCTGCCATCTTTGACAAATATGGTGATGAGATCAAAGCAGATGTACTCGGACTTGATGCTGTAGCTGGCAGTGTGGATGGATACGAGAAAGAATGGAATATTAATGGGGAAACCGTTCTTTTAGGTGTAAAAAAAGGAGAGTAAGGAAATGTCTAAAACAGCAGCAGTCTTCAATAAGAAAAAATTTATCAATGATGTAACAGAGACAGTCCGTCATATGTATCGCAAACAGTTAAAAGAAGCAAGCCAGCAGGAGATTTTCCAGGCGGTATCCTACGTCGTAAAAGACGTTGTGATCGATGACTGGCTGGCAACCCAGCAGGCATTTGACGATCAGGATCCAAAGATTGTCTATTATATGTCAATGGAATTTCTGATGGGCCGTGCGCTTGGAAATAACCTGATCAATTTAAAAGCTTACAAAGAAGTGAAAGAAGCTCTGGAAGAAATCGGACTGAATCTTGACGTGATCGAAGATCAGGAGCCGGATCCTGCACTCGGAAACGGTGGTCTTGGACGTCTTGCAGCATGCTTTATGGAATCACTGGCA
>UMJF01003205.1_pt1 | contig 21930 bp, 20 predicted proteins | sample 1966001 | NCBI WGS metagenome assembly UMJF01 (sample SAMEA4836145, study PRJEB28245) | human gut metagenome | biome: gut microbiome; material: fecal sample | place: Denmark | collected 2008 | reverse complement strand
AAAAAAAAAACTGCCAATAGGAATAGATATTTTTGAAAAAATGGACAGGGAAGAATTCTATTATGTGGATAAAACTGGGATGATCGAAGATCTGATACAGAACAGGAGTGAAGTGAATCTTTTTACCCGTCCGAGGCGTTTTGGTAAATCCTTAAATATGAGTATGATGAAGGCTTTTTTTGAAATTGGCGCTAGTCCTGCATTGTTCAAAGGCTTGAAGATTTCGGAGAGGAAAGAACTTTGTGAGAAATATATGGGACAGTTCCCAGTGATTTCTATCAGTTTAAAGAGTGTGGAAGGACTGGATTTTGAAGCAGCGAAAAAAGCCTTGAAGGATATTTTGGGCGAAGAGGCTGGCAGATTTTATTTCCTTACACAAAGCAGTAAGCTTACAAATGAAGAAATAGAATCTTATAAAGCACTGCTCAGGGTTGGTGAAACAGGAGATTTTCTGATGTCTGATACGGCAATGGAGAAAGCTCTTCTGAGATTATCATTGTTGCTTCATAAACATTATGACAAGCAGGTTATTCTTCTGATTGATGAATACGATGTGCCTCTGGATAAGGCATTTCAGTATGGATATTATGATGAGATGGTGTCTTTGCTCAGAAATATGTTTGGTAATGCATTAAAGACGAATCCGAATCTGTATTTTGCTGTGCTGACAGGATGTCTGAGAATTTCGAAGGAAAGTATCTTTACTGGTCTTAATAATCTGAAAGTGCTGACGCTTACGGATGTGAGATTTGATGAATATTTTGGATTTACGGATACAGAAGTAAAAGGCATGCTGGAATACTATGGATTATCTGGACATTATGCAGAAGTGAAGGAATGGTATGACGGATATCGCTTTGGAAATGTGGAAGTGTATTGTCCGTGGGATGTGATCAATTACTGTGATCTTTTAAGAGCAGATCCGAATGCGCTGCCACAGGATTACTGGTCTAACACAAGTGGAAATGCAATGGTGCGCAGATTTATTGATAAGGCGGATACTCAGACTCGTGATGAGATTGAGCGGCTGATCGCCGGCGATGAGATCTTGAAGGAAATTCATCAGGAATTGACATATAATGAACTGGACAGCAGCATCGAAGTGATGTTGGGTTGATGGAGAAACAAATGATTACAAAGGTAAATTTTGGTAAGAGAATAAGTGATTTACGAATCGGGGGGGGGCAAAACTCAGCTCGTGAAATGAGCCTTGCGCTGGGACAGAACCCGAGTTATATTAATCGGATTGAAAATGGCAAAGCACTGCCATCGATGCAGGGATTTTTCAGTATCTGTGAGTATCTGCAGATCACACCGGGTGATTTTTTTAATGAGGATTCAGAAGCTCCGCGGGAAGTGCGGGAGTTGATGGAGAAGATTGAGAAGCTTACACCTGAACAGAGGACTCTGATCAGACAGGTAGTTGAGCAGTTTTTGGGAGAATAATTCCATAAAAGATAAGCAGGAGACCTTTACGGCCGCCTGCTTATCTTTTATATTGTGAGTAAATTTCTGAAATCAAACACATCTTCTTCATCCATCAGGCGTTCCATTTCATTGAGATTCGGATCGGAGTGTTCAAGTTCTCTTGAGAATCGATAGCAGATGGAAATCATATCTTCAAAGGTAAAATGACGGTCATTTTTTAACCAGGTTCCTACGGCAAGTTCGTGGATCATGAAGGTGCAGATGACAGCCATTTTGGCTTTGGCAAAGATCTGATCGTCATAAACAGCCCCACAGAAGTAGGTATAGATCCAGTAGAGGAGAAGCTGTTCTTCGTGAACCGTCCAGTCTGGATAATCGTGTGCGAAGGCGGCATAAATTTCTGTGAGTTCCGTATCATTTTGGCAGGAGCCATAGAGTGGAACGAGCGTTTTCCGAAGATATGTATGCCAGCCTGGGCGAAGAACCTCCATCTGTGGGATAACCGTGCGCCAGATCTGTTTGCTTAGAGCAAGCAGTGAGGCTCTAGCAGAGGTAGAATCTTTGCTGGGCTGTTCAGAAGATACCTGGCATTCGTCATTCCATTTCTGGATCTTATTCAGAAATTTCTCGCCATATCCGGATTTTTGATGCCGACCGCGGATATCTTCCCACTGGAACAGCTCATTTTTGTCCAGACTGAGCTGGAAATCATGTGCACATGCCAGAAGTTTCTGACGGCGTAATCTGACTGGTATGGAGCGATCCTGAATCACGGAGAAAAGATAATCTCTGGTGTCCATCAAAGCGGTAAAAAGAAAATAATCGAAGTCATCGTAAGTTTCTTCCGGTGCTGCGACTTCTCTGGTGAAGAATGTGATTTTTTCTTTGTGGGACAAAAAAATTCTCGCGGCTTCCGGGCAGGAGAGGGACAGGGAGTATTCACGCAGCCCTTCAAATTCTTCAATGTGACGTGGATATTTTCGACAGGTGTCGCATAACATATCTTTACCGGCTTCGCTGTAGATATCGCAGAGATTGTCTTCATTCAGAAATGCACAGCGTTTGTCATACTGACAGAAAAAATGTTCTTTCCAGTCGATGTCATTGTGAAGTCTGTTTCGAAAAGGACCTTTGAATCTACGGTATTTCTGGAGGCTTTTTTCATCGATCATGATCTGCCATCCGGCACAGCAGGTATCGGGACAGGCACCTGCGATACAGGAAAATTCTTTATAAAAAGTAGGTTTTGTTATCTGCATGTCTTGTTCTCCTTAACTTTATGTGCGATAATGTTCAGCAAAAGTATAACATTTTGTAGTGTAAACTACAATGAAAGGAGCCATTCATGGAGCAATATATAAATAATGCACCGTTTGCATTGGTAATCGTGTTTTTGATTATAGGTTTTGTGTTCCTGATCAAAGGAGCAGATTTTTTTGTAGAGGGAAGTTCCAGCATTGCAAAGAAATTGAAAGTTCCTTCAATCATCATCGGGCTGACGATCGTTGCAATGGGAACATCCCTTCCGGAAACTGCAGTTAGTGTGACTGCATCATTGGTGCACAATAATGAACTTGCAGTCAGTAATGTAGTCGGATCTAATATTTTTAATCTGATGTTTGTGATCGGTGTTTGTGCGATAATGACACCGATCATGGTGCAGAAGGATACGATCGCGAGGGATATCCCGCTTTCTGTTATCTGTGCGCTGCTCCTTCTGGGACTTGGATATCTTGCATGGGGGGATGCGCATGGTATGACACTGGGCCATTTGGACGGAGCTGTTTTTCTGGGCGCATTTGCGGGATATATTTTCTATATGATCCGGACTGCAATGAAAGCAAGGGCCGAAGGGAAAAAAGTTGAGATCGAAGCAGTTGAGGAGCTGGAAGATGGAGAACTGAAACTGTTGTCTTATCCAAAGAGTATTCTCTGCATTGTTGGTGGTGCAGTGGCAATTGCATTTGGTGGGGATATGACAGTTGATGCGGCAAGCAGGATCGCAATAGATCTGGGAATGAGCCAGACACTTGTGGGATTGACGATCGTTTCAATTGGAACGTCACTTCCTGAACTGGTTACTTCTGTGGTTGCGGCACGCAAAAATGAAGTTGATATGGCAGTGGGAAATGCAGTCGGATCGAATATATTTAATATTCTGATGGTTCTTGGTATTGCATCTGCTATCAGTCCGGTGTCGCTGATCAGTGAAAATGTGATCGATATTCTGGTCCTTGTCGGCTTTTCTGTCGTAGTCTGGTTTTTTGCCAGAAGTGACAGGAAGATCACAAGAAACGAGGGTATTGCCATGGTGGCAATGTATCTGATCTACACGGCATATATTATTATGAGATGACTGCCATTCGATATGGTAATTGCAGGCATTTGCAGATAAACTTGAACTCCTGCAGTTTTTGTGTTATGATAGACCAAAATTTGGCTTTTATAAAATTATGCTTATTTTTTACATTATAGTTTGCTTTATATAAAGTTAAGAAGAGAAGAGGAGAAATATTTATGTGTGGAATAGTTGGTTTTACAGGATGCCATCAGGCAGCCCCGATCCTTCTGGATGGCCTTTCTAAGCTGGAATATCGTGGATATGATTCCGCGGGTATTGCGGTTCGTGATGGCGAAGGTGAGACAGAAGTCATTAAAGCAAAGGGACGTCTGAAGGTTTTATCCGAGAAGACAAATGACGGAGAATCTGTTCCGGGTACCTGTGGTATCGGACATACCAGATGGGCAACTCACGGCGAACCGTCTGAGAACAATGCACACCCACATGTAAGTGATGATGGAAATGTTGTTGCAGTTCATAACGGAATCATTGAGAACTATCAGGAGCTGAAGGATAAACTTCTTCGCAAAGGTTATGCATTTTATTCTGAGACCGATACAGAAGTTGCTGTTAAACTGGTGGATTATTATTACAAGAAATACGAGGGAACACCGGTCGATGCAATCAATCATGCAATGGTTCGTATCCGTGGTTCTTACGCACTTGCGATCATGTTTAAAGACTATCCGGAAGAAATCTATGTAGCTCGTAAAGACAGCCCGATGATTCTGGGTGTTTCTGATGGAGAGTCTTACGTTGCATCTGATGTTCCGGCTATTCTGAAATATACAAGAAATGTATATTATATCGGAAACCTGGAGATGGCTCGCGTTCGTAAAGGTGAGATCACATTCTATAACCTGGATGGCGAAGAAATCCAGAAACAGATGAAAACAATCGAGTGGGATGCAGAAGCAGCAGAAAAAGCCGGTTTCGAGCATTTCATGATGAAAGAGATCCACGAGCAGCCGAAAGCAGTTCAGGACACTTTGAGTTCTGTTGTGAAAGACGGACAGATCGATCTTTCTGAAATCGGACTTACAGATGAAAATATTCAGGACATTGACCAGATTTATATTATTGCATGTGGTTCTGCATATCATGTGGGAATGGCTGCACAGTATGTATTTGAAGATATGGTTCGTGTTCCGGTTCGTGTTGAGCTGGCATCCGAATTCCGTTACAGAAATCCGATTCTGAATCCGAAAGCGCTGGCAATCATTATCAGCCAGTCCGGTGAGACTGCAGACAGTCTTGCAGCACTGCGTCTCTGCAAAGAAAACAACATCCGTACACTTGGCATTGTGAATGTGGTTGGTTCCTCTATTGCACGTGAAGCAGACAATGTCTTCTATACACTTGCTGGTCCGGAGATTTCCGTAGCAACCACAAAGGCATACAGTACACAGCTGATTGCGTCCTATGCGCTGGCTATCCAGTTTGCAAAAGTAAAAGGTACGATTTCCGAGGAACAGTACGCGGCATATATTAAAGAACTTGAAACTCTGCCGGATAAGATCCAGAGAATCATTGATGACAAGGAGCGTATTCAGTGGTTTGCATCAAAACAGGCAAACGCTAAAGACGTATTCTTCATCGGTCGTGGCATTGATTATGCAATCTGTCTGGAAGGCAGCCTGAAGATGAAAGAGATCAGCTACATTCATTCTGAGGCATACGCAGCAGGTGAATTGAAACATGGTACGATTTCCCTGATCGAAGACGGTACACTGGTGATCGGCGTTCTCACTCAGCCATCCCTGTATGAAAAAACAGTCAGCAACATGGTAGAGTGCAAGAGCCGTGGCGCTTACCTGATGGGTCTGACTACATTTGGAAATTATAATATCGAAGATACTGCGGACTTCACCGTATATATGCCGAAGACAGATCCGCATTTTGCAACATCCCTTGCAGTCATTCCACTGCAGTTGCTGGGATACTATGTAAGTGTTGCCAAGGGTCTTGATGTAGATAAGCCGAGAAACCTTGCAAAGAGCGTAACGGTTGAATAAAGAAAATACACTATAATGGTGTGAGAAGTTGAATATGTAAATTAGAAAACATCACCTGGAGGGTCGCGGAGACTGGCAGGTGGTGTTTTTGCATTTATGGAATAATATTTAAGGTTATTAAATATGAATATAAGTGAATTATAATAAATATAAATGGATAAAATAATACAAAATGTATTTCGTTTTCAAATCAATCATGGTATAGTAAGGGCAGGAGGGATTTTCAACATGAAAAACATATATTTGCTCAAGTATTCTGTTAAAGGTATAAAAACATTGGACGAGTTAGTTTCCTTGTCTTTTTATAAAAAAATAATTCCTAAAAATCCAGATACACAGGAATATAATATAAAAGCGATTTATGGTATGAATGGTACGGGTAAATCTGCGATTGTATGCTCGGTTGAGATACTGAAAAATTTGTTTAGTAATGAAGATTATTTAGCGAATCCATTAGTACAAAAAAAACTGGATGCTCTGATCAATAAGAAAACAAATGAATTGTTTATAGAGGCTGATTATCTATACAAATATGACAACGATCAGTTGTTTCAGCTTTGCTATACTATAACTGTATCCAGAAATCTTTCGGGAAAATATGTTATTTCATATGAAAAACTGGAATCAAAAAAGGCTACATCAAAGAGTGATAAAATGTCAACAATTTTTGAAATACAAAATGGAGAACTTGTTTATATTGAAAGAAAAGATGAGGACGAAGATTTTGTTGAACTGCTTACTGGTAAGACTGTAAATCTTTTGACAAATTCATCTATGACATGTTTGTTTATGAACAGAATAGTCACAAATATTATAATAGAAAATAAAATGACATATAGAAGAAAAGAACTTTTTAACAAGTTACTTTCTGTTGGGGTACTTGGATTGAATCTTCATGCATATATGGATCAACATGACTATCATAAAGAATATTTGATTGATGAACCGGTTAGAATTTGGGGTAGTAATTTTGAAATAAATCCGTTAAATTTAAAAAATTACCTGCTTATGAATATAGATGGATTGAATGAAGTTAAAGTTTCGGAGAATTATGTGTTAAAAGATTCTTATGAACAATTTAAGAAAGAGGTAGAAGAGTTATATGGATTTTTGCATATATTTAAGCCTGATCTGAAAAATATAGAGATTGACAGGAAAGAAAACAAAGACTTTTGGTTATGTGATTTGATTATGGTTTATGATGATTACAAAGTGCATGCAGAATTTGAAAGTACGGGTATTAAAAAACTTATTCATTTATTTACCTATCTGCAGAAGATGGTTCGCGGAGAAATTGTTTTCATTGATGAATTCGATTCAAATCTGCATGATGTTTATTTGTGTGCGATTCTGGAATATCTGATGGAGCATGGTAAGGGACAGTTATGCTTTACAACACATAATGTTGGGCCAATGGATGTCCTGAGACGACGCAAAAAGTCTATTGATTTTTTATCTGAAAATCATAAAATATATCCATGGACAGCAAATGGAAATTATTCACCTGCAAAACTGTACAGAAATGGAATGATTGAAGGATCTCCATTTAATGTGGATTCTATAGATTTTATTGGTGTATTTGATTCGGATGAGGAGGATGAATAATGAGCCTCCAACTGATTTTTGTTGTTGAAACAAATAAAACATGTAAATCGGACTGGATTTATATCAAAGATACGATTGATTATTTTTTTGAAAAAAGTGAGACAGTATTGTGCAGAGCAAAAATATGATTTTGTCTGGTTTTGTAAAGATATCGAGCGTGTTTATACGGGCAAAAAAGTAAATGCTGTTGATAAAAAGAAGAAATCGGAGGAATTTAAGAAAAAGAAACAAATTTCTGAAGTGAAAGTGGATAAACTGTCAGCAGCAGAATATCAGGAGAATACAAGTAATATATTAAGAATTTTGGAGCAGTATTTGGATATGAAGAGGTGAGATGTAAATGGGAAATTACCTGAATCCGGGGAGTCAGGCATTCCAGATGATTCTGGAATCGGAGATTTTTGTTGACAAAAGTGGTTTAATTGCGGTGACAAACAGATATGCGCGTACGATGCAGCGATATATGTGTGTGAGTCGTCCGAGAAGATTTGGTAAATCAACAGCAGCAGATATGCTGGCAGCATACTACGGACGAAATGAAGATACATCAGTTTTATTTGAAAGATTGAAAATCGGTCAGGAACAATCATACCAGAAACATTTAAATAAATATGATGTGATTAAAATTAATATGCAGGAATTTTTGAGCATGAGTGAGAGCGTTGAGGATATGCTGAATATTCTGCAAATGAGACTGATTAAAGACCTAAAAAGTGCTTATCCTGAAGTTGTCAGCAGTGATCGCCTTATGTTTGCCATGCAGGATGTTTTCGCAGAGACAAAATGTCAGTTTGTTATACTGATTGACGAATGGGACTGCCTTTTTCGAGAATATAAGCAGGATAAAGAAGCACAGAAAAAATATCTGGACTTCCTCAGAATGTGGATGAAGGATAAAGAATATGTTGCACTTGCTTATATGACAGGAATCCTTCCGATAAAGAAATATGGTACCCATTCTGCATTAAATATGTTTTCTGAGTATTCTATGCTTAATCCACGCGAAATGGCAGAGTTTTTCGGTTTTACGGAAAAAGAAGTCCAGGAACTTTGCAGTAAATATGACAGAAGTTTTGAGGAAACAAAAGCATGGTATAATGGATATGAGTTATCTGTTGTGGAAGCACAGAAACCCAAAGTTTATGCGATGTATAATCCAAAATCTGTAGTAGATGCCATGCTCAGCGGGATTTTTGACAATTATTGGAACCAGACAGAGACATACGAAGCATTAAAGGCATATATATGTATGAATTTTGATGGACTTAAAGATGCTGTTGTAAAAATGCTGGCGGGTGATCGGATACAGATTAACACAGGTACATTCTCAAATGATATGACATCATTTCAAAGCAGAGATGATATACTGACTTTGCTTGTGCATTTGGGATATCTTAGTTATCATTGGCCGGATAAAACAGTCGCAATTCCTAATAAGGAAGTATCTCAGGAATATGTCAATGCTATCAGTACGATGGATTGGAATGAGGTTATTCATTCAGTAGAAGCTTCCAGAAAATTGCTTCAGGATTTATGGAGTATGAATGCGGATGCTGTTGCAGATGGAATAGACCGGGCGCATCGAGAAATTTCAATATTACAGTATAATGACGAAAATTCTCTGAGTTGTACGATTAACCTTGCTTTTTATTTTGCAAGGGAATATTACACAATTATCAGAGAATTGCCAACAGGAAAAGGATTTGCGGATATCTGTTTTGTGCCAAGAAAACTTCATGTGGACAAACCGGCAGCTGTAATCGAGCTGAAATGGGATAAAGATGCAGAAGGAGCTATCACACAGATAAAAGAGAAACGATATGTAGAAGCATTAAAAGAGTATCACGGAAACCTGCTCCTCGCGGGAATCAATTATGACAGAAAAAAGAAAAAACACAGTTGTGTGATAGAGAAGTATGAGATGATATAAAATACCACCTGTTAGTCAGCATATGGAGATGACTGACAGGTGGTGTTTTACAGGAGAACAAAAGATGGAAGAGAAAAGGAGATGTTGGCATAATGGAATTAATCTTTTTTTATGTTAATCAGTCCAGAACAAAATTTATCGAAAAACAGGGTTTCAATTTTTCATCAAGGTATAAATTTTCTGTGGAATATGATAAAGGAACATATATATTAAAGGGATTTGAATGTGAAAATCCATTGCCTCAAAATTTTTTTGATGAGACAGGCTGTATTACGAATGTGACTGCAGTTGTAGGAGAGAATGGTTCAGGTAAGACTACATTGCTTACAAAATTATTGGGATATTCGGGACAGGTGAAAGATAAAGACCATGCTCCAGAGTATGATGCGTTTTTTGCAGAAGAGTATGAAATAGATAAAGCGATTTCTATATATTGGGATGGAAACGATTTGGTTTGTTATCACAATATAGATGAGTTTGAGAATGATACAGAGTTATTAAAAGAAAATAGAGTTTTTTACTTGACACAAGGATCCGATTTGTTGGCAAATATGATTGCAAATGATAAAGGCTTCTTTGATATAAGCAAGATCTGCGTTTCAAATAGTATATATGGATCAAATAGTGAATTTGTTTCCATGGGGAATCTGGAACAGTTGAGTCTTAATATGAACTCAATGCAAGGACTTGGAAATAGATTTTTTAGAAGAAAAATCAGGACAAACAATCGTATTGTGGGTGAATATTTTGAAGTTCAGGATATTATGGCAAATGAAAAAGAAATGGCAGATTTTCAACGTATTCTGGATATCCTTTATCTTGATTATATTCATTCAAATAAAAGTGGCAGTTTGTTTGCTGAGAATGTTGGCAAATATTTGTCCGTTAAATTTCACACTTCAGGAAAAATTTTAAATGATTATTATAGTAAAAATATGAACGACAAAAATGCTGATAAAGAATGGCTGAACTATTATGACTGTGTGAACGAAAATATTTTTAAAGAGTTTGATTATGAGTCGGTAAAAAATGATATTTGTTTTCATTTGTATACAAATTTGCTATATGAACTGATGGTATGTTTGATGCTGGAAAATGAGAATCACGTAAAAAATAAAAAGGAACTCACAAAATTAATAGAAAAATTATTGGAACAGGTAAAAAGAAATGGAAGTTCTGCATATGAAGTATTAGCGTCTGCATATGCAGAAATACAGGAATACGAAAAAGTTCTGGAAAAAGTAGAAGTAGTTGGAAACACCCTCCCACCGAGCGATTTTGGATATGAAATATGCGGTCAGTTAAAATATAAAGATAAGAATAAAGAAGAGGAAAGTGATGCCGATGAGATTGACACATATCAAAATTTCATAAAGCTGATTAAAAAATCTGTATTTGAGCGTAAATATTCATTTGTTCTTAAATATATAGACATACAGGGCATTGAACTTGCTTCTGGCGAGCGTGCTCTGTTGAATTTCTTTTCATGGATCTATTTTGTGCCTAAATTTACTCAAATTATGAGAGAAGAAAAGAAGGAAAGTGTGTTAAATAAAAATATATTACTGCTCATTGATGAAATTGATCTGTATTGTCATCCTTTGTGGCAGCAGAAAATGTTGGCATTTCTGATTGATGAACTAAAAAATCAATATTCAGACAAAAAGGTACAGATTATTTTTACTACACATAGTCCAATTATTCTTTCAGATATACCACGCAGTAATGTTATATTCCTTAAAAGAGAAAATGATAGATGCAAGATTGATGATAATAGGCTGCATTCTGAGACTTTTGGAGCTAATATATATAAATTGTTTAATAATGCATTCTTTTTGGGGCAAAAAGGACAGATTGGTGAATTTTCAAGAAATAAAATACAGGTGATTATAAATAAAATCAGTCCCAAATTAGATCCAGAAGAGGGGGCAGTATATCATGAAATTTCAAAAAAAGAAGCAGCGGAACTGGAAAAAGAAATTGTGTTGATTGGAGAACCTATAATACGGAATAAGTTGTATGATATGCTGTATAAATGTCAATATTGTTTAAAAGAGCCTCAAGAAAGAAAATTGGAAATTTACAGGAAAAAATTACAAAAATTAGAGGAAGAGATGCGGCATGATATCCATTAAGTTTAGGAGAAAAGATTCAGTAAACGTCTTGTACGATAAACTTTTTGCGTGTTGTAAAGGAAAAAGCGTGAATGCACAGAGACGAGAAAGAATACGACAGAATATTGATGATTGGTGTAGGAAAAATCTGAATAACAGATCTTTTGAATCTATTGTTAAGGCTGATTATGAAGAACTGGTTCGGATAAAAAATGAGTATGATAAAATTGGATCGAATTCTGTGAATTTACCAAAATTTCCGGCAAGTTATAAGAAATTTATTCTTGAAACCTTGTATAGGGATAAATTTCCAAGACAGAAATTTGTAGAAGAATTGCAGGTGACTGTGTGCCCATATTGTAATAGAAATTTTATTAATTCAACATACAAGAGGACGATGTGTGATTTAGAACATTTTTTTGATAAAGCAAGCTATCCGGTGTTGGCGGTTTCTTTTTATAACCTGATCCCTGTGTGTCATCCGTGCAATCATGTAAAAGCAAGCAACAGAATTTCCTGTTCGCCTCATGATCTCAAATTGCACACGGATGATTTGCTGACCTTTGACTATTTTATAAAGGGACCGGATTTTCTGACAGACAAAGAACAAATCGGTATAGAAATAGATTGCACTTTCGAATTTGAAGATAATGTTAGAGTATTGAAATTAAACGATGTATATCAGATACATACGGATCTTGTACAGGAATGTATAAAAAAATCTATTGTATTTAATTCGGATTATCTGGAAGACCTGTGTCAGACGTATGATAGATTATTCGAATCAAAGGAAGACTTATATAGGATTGTGTTTGGAAACTATAAAGAAGAGACGGAGTATGGAAAGAGGCCATTATCTAAATTAACTAAGGATATATTGAGCAGTTTATACGAAGATATCTATATGGAGTGATTTGATTATGAGTTCAATTTTAGAATATAAAGGCTATCACGCATCTATAGAATATGATGCGGAAGATAATATTTTTGTGGGAGAAGTAATTGGAATTACGGACTCTTTGAACTTTCATGGTACATCAGTGGATGAAGTAAAAGAGATGTTTAAGCAAAGTATTGATAATTATTTGATTTTGTGTAAAAAATAGAAATGTCTGTAAGATTATAAACAAAATCGGTGCCGGATATATTGATATGATCAATCAATATCCGACACCATTTTTAATAAGGGTACACTAGTTCCATCGATTTTTTCATTTCAGCAATGTCATTTTCGATGCTCTGTGAATTATAACCATTTGATTTTGCACGTTTGTAACATGCGTAGGAAAATACACATAAAGCATACTGGCACTTTTGGGAATCAGCGTTAGATTCATAATCTGTATATAGGTTATCTGCAAAGTGGCGAAGCAAGAGAGCCATATTATTGTATGCAACACCAATCTGGAGTCCAGATGTCAGTGCACTGTTTTCCTGCTCCGCAGAATCTTTAGCGTTCGGCCGCGACGGTGAAAGATAATCGCTGAGCAAATTAACACCTCTAAGGGCAGCCAGGCCAAGATCACGCTCCTGAAAATTATCGGAATCACTTTTCTGCGCAATCTGTGTGTTGGTAGCACTTACATATTCTTTAGCTGCAATTAATTTATTTTCAGCGGTAGAATTTTGACGCAAGTATTGCTCATCCTGTAATGCAGTGGCATATGCTGAATCCGACTACAGATCCATTTGTTCATAATTCCAGCCAATGGAATCGGTGTTCGTTGTTAACCAGATGGAGTCGATCAAAGCGTCTGCGGTTGCCTCGGCATCCTCAAGATTATGGGGACCGTTATTTATAAAATCTGCCATATAAAATGACCAGAGACGGTCGAAACTCTGCTGACATTCATCTTTTGGGATCGGTGTGTAAGTAGCTATGGCTGCCGCCGAAGGTGCTGGTTCCGGGGATGGAGTTGGTGTAACCGTTATTGTATTAGTTCCATTTTCACCCTGATCAGCGTTAGAATCAGAAACAGCAGAGGGGAAAACTGTGACAAGCATATGATGTGTCCGGGTTGCTGCACAAGTTAATAGCGGAAGCGCTACAAAATAGCAGCAAAATATCAATAAAGAACAAATAACATTTCTTCGTAAAATGCTGTTTTTGCATTGAACATCGGTTAAATGATATTTATCCCTGTCTTCAAGCTTTGTTTTAACTTCTCTGTAAATAAAAATGATGAATAATAAAAGAAGAAGAAAGAGAACAAAAAGAAAAGCAAAAGCTCCTGTAGAATAGTCTGGAGAAATTAATAGCTCATAAATTTTGCTTGGAAATAGAGCAATTAATGCGATAGCAGAAGAGAAAAACGTGCATTTAGTAAAAGAAGTATCTTCGATAGGAACAGAATGTTCATTCTCTGAGCCTGCATGTGAACTCTCGGACTGAATGCGATTTCTATTAGGCGTTTCTGTGCGGTGTTTATAGTTCCTTTTCTTTGCTGTCATTTATACTCCATAAATCAAATTTATTTGGGCTTCTATTATAATGCAAATAATGAACGAAAACAAGATATAATGTAAATAAATGGTAATATATGTTGAAATGACAGAAATTAAAATGTAAGAGATAGGTAACAAAAAATAGATGTTCCGCCGTCTGTTTTTGTCGTTATCGTCAAAATTCAACTTTTTTCGGGCAAATTTTGTTGCCCGACTTTCCACATAAGTAAAAATATGATATAATTTCTTCATGTACAGAAAAACAGAAGAAACATACAAGCGGTTTTGTACAGGTGGAAGGGAAGAAAGATATTTTGAGTTCGGAAAATACGAAGAAGAATATGGAATATAATCAAAATTTAATCGGGAGAGCGTGAGAGCAATTCTTTAAAGATGATGTGAAGTGTATGATTAGTCGTCTGTTAATCTATTGCATAATCCTTACGTGATCGCGGTTCTTTTTATGAGTGTTTTTATAAACAATACAGCATAATCCAAATTATGCAAGAAATATATGAGTAATAAAGTATGGGAGAGAGAAATGAGTAACAAGAATATTAGTCAAAAAAGAAAACTGGAACATTGGGAAGTGGTTACGTTACTTCTAATGCTATATGATTTCCTGGCGATAGGACTTTCTTATTTTGCAGCATTGTGGGTTCGCTTTGACTGTAGATATAACAGTATTCAGAAAGAATTTCTGAGTGCATATTATCGGACTATCGTCATTTATGCCGTATTTTGCATAGTGGTATTTTGGTTTCTACGATTGTATAAGAGTATCTGGCGTTTTGCGAGTTATGCGGAATTGCTCAGAATTATTCTGGCAACAGCGATTACCGGAGTTGTATATATGATTGCAATGTTTGAGTTTGTTTACAGAATGCCGATCTCTTATTTTGTATTTGGAATTGTATTCCAGTTCTGCCTGACACTTGGCATTCGGTTTGCATATCGTTTTATTCTTCTTCTGAGAGGGCGAAGAAGAGAGGAGGCTGGATACAAGAAGAGAGTCATGTTGGTTGGCGCAGGTGCTGCCGGACAGATGATCTTCCGTGACATTAAATAGTCAAAAGAAACAAACGAAAAAGTATATTGCTTTATTGACGATAATTCAAATAAGTGGGGCAGATATATAGATGATGTTCCGGTATTTGGTGGCAGAGAAAACATCATGGAAGCTGTTGCCAAGTTTGGAATTGAGAAAATCTATGTAGCGATTCCTAGCGCCGATGCAAAAGAGCGAAGAGAAATTCTTCGTATTTGTAATGAGACACAGTGTGAACTCCTGAACCTTCCGGGAATGTATCAGCTGTACAGAGGAGAAGTTTCGGTCAGTAAGATGAAGCCGGTGCAGATTGAAGAGCTTCTGGGACGTGATCCGATTAAAACAAACATGAACGAAGTCTTCCAGTATATTACGGGAAAAGTGGTTCTGGTCACAGGTGTAGGATCTATTGGTTCTGAACTGGCACGACAGATTGCGGCACACAATCCGAAACATCTTATCTTATTCGATATTTATGAAAATAATGCCTATGACATCCAGCAGGAATTAAGAAAGAAATATCCGAATTTGAATCTGGATACAATCATCGGTTCCGTACGTGACAGCCGAAAAATCTTTCAGGTATTTGAAAAATATCAGCCGGAAATCGTATATCATGCAGCAGCACATAAGCATGTTCCTCTGATGGAGGACAGTCCGTGCGAGGCCATCAAGAATAATGCGATGGGTACATATAAAACTGCATATGCGGCAATGTCTCACGGATGTAAACGTTTTGTCCTGATCAGTACAGACAAAGCAGTAAATCCGACCAACATCATGGGTGCATCCAAACGACTTTGTGAAATGATCATTCAGGCATTTGACAGCAAGATTAAAGAAGGAAAAGCAGATGAGATTCCTCAGCTGTTTACACATGGAATGGCAGATATGGTCACCGCACCGGAAATCCTTGAATCACTTAAAACTACGCAGACAGAATTTGTGGCGGTGCGTTTTGGAAATGTACTTGGCAGTAACGGATCGGTTATCCCACTGTTTAAAAAACAGATTGCAGCAGGTGGTCCGGTAACAGTTACACATCCGGATATCATTCGTTATTTCATGACCATTCCGGAAGCAGTAAGTCTGGTGCTTCTTGCAGGAACTTATGCAAATGGTGGTGAGATCTTTGTCCTTGATATGGGCGAACCGGTAAAAATCGATACACTGGATCGTAATTTGATCAGACTGTCCGGATTCAAACCGGATGTTGATATTAAAGTTGAATACAGTGGGCTCCGTCCAGGAGAAAAACTTTTTGAAGAGAAACTCATGGCAGAAGAGGGACTCAAGAAGACAAAGAATGAGCTGATTCATATTGGCTGTCCGATTCCGTTTGATGTGGATGAGTTCCTTGAAGAACTTGGCGGACTTCTGGAAGCAGCATATAAAAATAAGGATGATATGAGAGAAAGAGTACAGAAAGTAGTGAAGACATATCATCCGGTATAGAGACATTCATTTGGTATGTGGGAAATGAACCGGATAGTCTGTTTGCACTGGAAGAGATTCAGAAGACGGCTGCATTGATGCGTTTTGAACTGGAACGTGGTAATGTAGATGGATTCGCAAAGTTGTTGGATTATCACTGGGAGCTGAGTAAGAAAGTAGATGCCGGAAGCAGTAATACACTGATTGAACAGATTTTCAGCAGTATTGAAGATTTGATTGATGGTAAACTGGTCTGTGGTGCCGGTGGCGGTGGCTTTTTGCAGGTGATCTTGAAGAAAGGTGTTACAAAACAGGAAGTAGAAGAACACTTGAATAAAGTATTTATGGACAGCCTTGTCGGAGTTGCAGATTGTAAACTTGTATGGGAATAATTAAAGAATAGAAGAAAAATAAGAGGATTACCAATGAGAAAATATTTTAGAAATGATGAAAAATGTAGGAGATTTCATTTGAATCATGGACAAATGAACTTTATTCTCATGGTAATCCTCTTTGTGTTTATAATAAGTTCTGTTGTTTGGCTTATTCCGGATATGGGAATAGATCATGATAAGGGAAGCATATCGTCGGAGCTTACGGTACAGGAGACGACAGAGGGGAATGTTGCCAGAACAAGTTATGTAGATGCAGAGGGAAAATTGACATGTGCGATTGACAAACATTATGCGACTATCGTAAAAACATTGGATGAAGAGGGAAGGATAATAGAGGAGCAGTATCTGGATGAGCAGGGAAAGCCGATGGGATATTATGGATATTGTGGAATTTCATATGTTTATGAAGGCAATACAGTAAAAATCACATATTTGGATAAAGATGAAAAACCAGTAGAAACACAAAGTGGATATGCGGTTATCCTCAGGTCATTTAATGAAAAGGGACAGGCAGTCGATGATGATTATTATGATGAAGAAATGAACCCTGTGATGTGCACAGGTGGATATTATGGATTTCATCGTATATATAATGATCAGGGACAGAATAGCGAGAATGTATATCTTGGAATGAATGGACTTCCTGTTTGTAATTCATCGGGCTATGCAAGGGAAAAGTATTTGTTTGATAAAGAGAAACGGGTTGCCAGGAAATTCTATTTTGATGTAAATGGTGAGGCGACAACTGGACCAGTAGGGCAGTTTGGAGAAGCGTATACTTATGATGGAAACAGTCGTATAACAAAAGTTGTGTTTCTGGGTAAGGATGGAAGTCCACAGGCTGTGTCTGCCGGTTATACAATTTCCGAATGGAACTATTATCGGGATGGAACATTAAAAACAAATATGTATTTTGATGAATCCGGGAATCCGGTTTCCTTGAGTAAAGGACAGTATGGAGTCAAATATGTTAATGGAGTTACGCTGTATCTGAATCAATATGGACGAGTAAAACTATGTGTGGACAATCTGTTGAATGGATATCCGTTTATGGTTGTGGTAGTTGGAGGTATTTTGTGTGTTCTACTATGTTTACTACCTGAAAGAATGCGGCTTGGAATGCTTGGCATTTATGTTCTCTTTATCTTATATGAAACACTGATGTTTCGTGAAGTTGGCGATACCCGGACAAATCTGAAGCTCTTTTCTTATGCCGGAAAGTTTTTGACAGATTTTACGATCCGTGAAGGCATGATCAATAATATATGGCTGTTCATACCATTTGGAACAGGCTTGTATGCGGTGTTTAAAAGAAAAAGAGTATGGGTGGCAGCATTTTTCTTCTCTGTAGCGATTGAACTGATTCAGTACTTTACAGGTTTGGGAATAGCGGAGCTGGATGATGTGTTCGGAAATACACTTGTTGGCGTGATCGGGGTGATGATGGGAATGATAGTGCTGGAGATGTTGGAAAACAGAAAACGTGTTTCGATATAACGAAGCATAAGGCGATAGAAAGTTGTGATAAATATATAATTGGATAAGGATATGTGATTAAAGCATATGTAATGCATAAGGGGGAAGAAACTATGCAAGGTATTGTATATACCATTATTTCAATTATAATTATGATTATAACAATGATTTATACTAAAAGTTCTCCAATGATAGTAATAGATATTTTGGCTAGTGTAATAAGTGCTATATTTCCGATTGTTGATTACATTCAAATGTCAGTCAGTGAAGCCTGTTATACTGGTATTTTTATAGGAATTCTTTCGGAATGGTTCCTTGACTTTATTAATTGTTTTTTAGAGGATAAAGAGTCAAAAATATATGTATGGCTTGGAAATACATTTATTGTTTTGTCAATATCTATGCTGAGTGGGGCAATGGATAGCAATATGACTAGTAATTTAGCGGGATTGTTATTTCTATTAGTCTTAGGATATATTATGATAATTGTTATTGTAGGATTTATTAAGGATGGAATGAGTTTCCGTGCATGTGGAATCATGTTAAAAAGAGTGTATATAAATCCCATATCAACTGGGTTTGTTATATCATCGCTTAGGCTAGTTTTGCCAGCACTTATTATGTTGATCTGTATTTGGCCATTGACATTAATACCAATTAAAGTTATTCAAATAATTGGTGCTATAGTAATTGTACTTTTAGGATATTATATGAAACAATTTTCAGATAATTTGATAGATAAAATTGATCATAATGAAAATACAAAGCTTGTGCGTTTTATTGTAGCATCTGGTATTATTATAATTGAAATAATGTTACTGCAAGGCTATACATTTCCGACCTATTCTGGATGAATTTGTGAAATTTGCCACAAAAATGAGCTGGATAAGTCCTGATATAAGTAGAATAAAATTTGATGGTATGATTTGCAAGATCGTGAAGAGAGATTGTGCCCTAGTATTCTTTCAAATAATCCATCCGTGATTTCCTGATCGTTCGATTCGCTCGTACACGGTAAATATGTTGATGTCATGACACATAGTGTTAGTCTGGAAACAAAGAAAAGAGCATATTTTAATAAACATATCTTTGTCCCGGGAGGGAATTGTAAAACACATGATAATGAGAAGTAAAGTTGGAATAAGAAGCTTTGCCAGATACTTTATCTGAGCATCAATGGTGGACTCTAACTTATTTCAGACAGTAACCTTACGCAATCCCAATGATATGTCCTGCTTTGCAGAAAGCACTCTTTTTGGTATAGTGAAACTATCACATTCAGGAGGAAAAAAGTGGTTCTGGAGGCTTGTTGGTCGTGGCTGGATTAGCAGAGAACACTGAGGAATAGCCGCATGAACAAGACAGTGACTTATGTTATGAATCGCAGGGATTACAGCCGAAAAATCTATCTGGAAGATGGACACTGTAGTTTCACAAATAATTTCAGTGAAAATACGATCTGCCCATTTGTGGTAGGAAGAAAGAACTGGCAGCCTGGAATAAACAACTCTAGTCTATCAAAGAGCACAAGAAACCTGTAGTGAATTAGTCAAACTCACGTACACGGTAAATAGCTAGTATCATGCTTTTTGCCTAAAACCATGACATAATTCCTTTGTAAAACTAAAAGTTTTTTAAAGGAGCAATCTTATGGATAAGATCACACGTCAGGCTCGCATTGAGATTGGACTCAGATCATGAATGAATGTTTAAACAGCGGCAATAAGACTGAATGGTGCCGGGCTAATGGAATTTTAGACAAACACTTCTTTTATTGGCAAAGGATTCTCAGAAAAGAAGCCTTTGTAGCTTCGACTTCAAATGAACTTCTTGTTATTACAAGCCCGGCAGATGAAACCCGACTGCAAAAGATCTCATTTGTGGAGATCAGTCTTCCTATGAAACAGGAGTCTGTCAGAAATGGATTCCATCCGGATATTGTTATCCGGAAAGGAAGCTTTTTCTGTAGAGATATCCAATTCAGTCTCAGTAGAACTCCTGTCACGGATCGGAGATCTCTTTCATGCTGAATGATGCTTCTAGGTTCCGCAGGATCTATCTTGCTACCGGTTACACAGATCTGAGACGCGGCATGGAAGGCCTTGCATCCATTATCAAGTTCAATTTTCAACTGGATCCGTATCAAAAAGATATCCTGTTCCTGTTCTGCGGAAGACGGACTGACCGTATCAAAGGACTGGTCTGGGAAGGCGATGGCTTCTTGCTCTTATACAAAAGACTGGAATTGGGAGCATTCAACTGGATCCGCACGAAAGAAGAGGCACTTGAGATCACACCGTAGCAGTACCAGCATCTCATGCAGAGACTTGAAGTCGTTGCGCACCATCTAATCCATGAAGTTAGTCCAGACAAGGTCTTATAAGGTTCTGTGCAAAACAGAGAAAATAAAAAATATCTTCCGGTTATCATAAGTCTCAAAAAAGAGTTATACACTTTTCATGATCCATTGTTTTCATCTATTCTGGAGTACTTTCAGCTCCCTTACAGGACTTGTGGATAAGTATTCTGAAAAGCCAAAAAAACTATTAGTTTTTGGAGCTTTTTCAGAGTATTCATCTATTGGTAAAAATGACGAATGCCCTATCTGTCGGATTCGCTTTTTCTTTATCTTTGCGTTACAATAGGAACAAAGTATATACAGAAGAAGAACTGAATAGTTTCAGCAGGGAAACACTTATGGCAGTCATCCTGTCCATGCAGGATCAGCCAGGAATTCCTGTGGAATGACATCCATATTTCCAGACAGGTCATGGCAAACTGGATGATCCAGTGTACGGACAGATATCTGGGTATCCTTTATAACTGCCTCCACAAGGAGATGTATCAGTTTCATGTACTTCAGGCAGAAGAGACGCTGGTTATGGTCATTAAGGACGGGCGGTCGTCGAACAGTAAAAGTTATATGTGGATTTATCGGAGCGGAAAAAGTTATACGGATACCCAGGTCATCCTGTATGAATACCGGCGTATCCGGAAAGCAGACCATCTGGAAGAATTCCTGAAAGGTTTCAATGGGATCGTGGTCTGCGACAGTTATTCTGCATACAGGAAGCTGGACAGGGAAAATTCGGACATCATCTTTGCCGGTTGCTGATCCCATGCAAGACTTAGGTTTGCAGAAGCGTTAAAAGTCCTGCCGAAAGCCGCACAGAAAAATGTGAAAGAGGCTGTAGCCTACGAAGCAGTCAGCCAGATTGCAGCGATCTATCATCTGGACAACCAGATTGGAAGGGTTGCTGGCAAAAGTCAGAAAGTGTACCGTCAGACCAACATCAGACCTCTTGTAGAGGCCTTCTTTGCATGGGCAAAAGAGATCCGGTCTAAAAACCAGTTTTCACGCGGAAAGACACTGGACGGGATTAACTACTGTATCAACCAGGAATCTTCTCTGAAAGCATTTCTGGAAGACGTAGACAAACAATGCGATAGAAAGTGCCTTGCGCAGCTTTTGTCTTTATAAGCATACATGGAAGTTGATCAATAGCCTGGATGCAAAGGTCAGTGACATTATCTACAGCATCACGGAAACTGTAAAGGCTAATAACCTGAATTTGCTCCGATGTCTTGAATATATTCTGACTGTATTGAAAGCTCACCAAGATAACAGGGAATAAGTTTTATAGATGATATCCTGCCATGGTCTGAAAAACTTCCAGAAATATGCCGGAGCAAGGCAAA
>UMJF01030547.1_pt1 | contig 23431 bp, 19 predicted proteins | sample 1966001 | NCBI WGS metagenome assembly UMJF01 (sample SAMEA4836145, study PRJEB28245) | human gut metagenome | biome: gut microbiome; material: fecal sample | place: Denmark | collected 2008 | reverse complement strand
CAAATATGCAGGTGACTGCAAAACAAATACGGTATAAGGGAGAAGATAACCTGAAAAATATTTTTGCTGTCAGAAGAGGATCTTCTGACAGTGGAACTGGTCAGGAAAAATGAGTGTACCGGCGGGATTGTGCCGGAAACAGTTGATAGATAGAAAAGAGGAAAATTTATGTGTGGAATTATTGGTTATACAGGTAGTGAAGATGTAAAAGGAGTGTTACTTGATGCGTTAGAGCTTCTTGAGTACCGCGGATATGACAGTGCGGGAATTGCTTTGGCAGATACTGGCCTGAAACAGACGAAGGTTTATAAATGTGCGGGAAGAGTAAAAGATTTAAGAGCCATCTGTGAGTCAGAAAAACTGATCACAGAGTGTGGAATTGGTCATACCAGATGGGCAACACACGGCGGTGTAAATGATACAAACGCACATCCGCACCAGGTTGGAAAAGTGACTCTGGTACACAATGGCATCATTGAAAATTACAGAGAGCTGATCGCCGACTATGAACTGGAAAGTGTTTTAAAATCAGAGACAGACAGTGAGGTTGTGGCTGCACTTTTAAATAAGTTTTATACCGGTGATCCGGATGAAGCCATCAAAAAGACAGTTTCCAAATTAAAAGGAACATTTGCATTAGTGATCTTATTCGAAGATCATCAGGGCGAGATATACTCTGTCAGAAATGTCAGCCCGATCGTCGCAACACTTTGCAAAGAGGGGGCTATGCTTGCATCTGACCTGACAGCACTCTGCCGTTTTACCAACCGCTATTTTGTTGTTCCGGAGTATCATATTTTAAAACTGGCAAAAGATGCCATTGTCTTAAAAGATTTCAATGGCAATCAGGTGGAGCCGGACTATCTTGAAGTAGACTGGGAACTTAATAATGCCGGAAAGAACGGTTATCCGTTTTATATGGAAAAAGAGATCATGGAACAGCCGGATGCGATCGAGCGTACAATCACAAACCGCATCACAAGTGGAATGCCGGACTTTACGGCAGACGGTGTGCCGGATGAGATCTTTACACAGTGTGAGCGTGTCAACATTATCGCATGTGGAACTGCAATGCATGCCGGTCTTGTGGCACAGGCACTGATAAAGTCGATTCTTCATATGCACATCGATGTCGATATGGCATCCGAGTTTATGTATTCGGATCCGGTCATCGATGAGAAATCATTAGTCATCGCAGTTTCACAGTCCGGTGAGACGATCGATACCTTAGAGGCAGTCAAGTATGCAAAAAAACGTGGAGCGAAATGTTTATCCATCATCAACGTAAAAGGATCTTCCATTGCGCGTGAGAGTGATTATGTGCTCTATACCAACGCAGGACCGGAGATCGCCGTTGCAAGTACCAAGGCATACACGACACAGCTTGCTGTATTTTATCTGATCGTGGCAAAAATGGCACAGCTTCGCGGTGTCTTTTCACAGGAAGAGACACAGAGTTTTATCCGTGAGCTGCAGCGCACGCCGGATGTCATGAAAAAAGTGTTAGAGGGACGGCAGGAGATCCATAAACTTGCCAACAAGGTGTTAGAGGCGAAAGATCTGTTTATGATCGGACGTGGACTTGATTACTCTATTTTGTTAGAGGGTTCTCTGAAGTTAAAGGAGGTATCCTACATTCATTCTGAGGCGTATGCGTCCGGCGAATTAAAACACGGACCGATCGCACTCATCACGCAGGATACGCCGGTCGTTGCAGCAGTGACACAGGAAAAATTAATGTCAAAAGAGCTGTCAAATATCAAGGAGGTACGATCAAGAGGTGCGGACATCGTGCTCTTTATCAAGGAAAGTCTTGCAAAAGATATCGACCGTGCATATGATACCTTCCATCTGCCGGATATGCAGGATGAATTTATGGTAATGCCGGCATCCGTGGCACTGCAGTTACTTGCTTATTATGTTTCTTCCGACAAGGGATTTGACGTGGATAAGCCAAGAAACTTGGCGAAGGTAGTGACGGTGGAATAAGAGAAGCAAAATAAAAAGATATGTGGAAAAGTGTCCGGAAAGGGGAAAAAGACCGCGTATCTGAGCATAAAAAAAGATTGGGGGAAGCCGCACAAAGTATTTGGTGTGACTGCCCCCATTTGCATTTAGACCAGTTCCGCGATGCGCGACACTGCCACATAAATTTCAGAAATTTTATACCAGGTACGGTAGTCAATGACGCCGGTGACCGGCAGACCGAAGACACGCTGGAAGACCTCGACAGCCTCTCTTGTGGCAGGTCCGTAGATTCCGTCCGGTGTAACTGTCGGAATCGCCGGATAGGATCTTGAAATCCGTGCAAGTTCCTCCTGGATCTGACGCACTTTTTCGCCGGTCGAACCGATCGTAAGGTCGACTCTCGGCCAGGAAGCCGGGATGCCGGATACTTCTTCTGCCGTGTTGATGTACATGTTGTTTCCATAATAGTAGCGCAGAATTTCGATTGCCTCATAGTTCTGGTCACCCAGGTATTTGCTGCCCCACTGACTCAGCCAGTTGCTGCAGGTCACACGTTCCCCATCGCAGTACTGCGTTAAGATTGGCTGGCTGACGTTTGGCCGGGATAAAAAGTTCTGGAACATTTCATCCACGATGTCGGAGATGCTCTGGAAAATGTTCCTGCCGTAGGTAAATTTCTGGTCGTAGGCGGTGGAGGAGGTGATCGTGAAACTGTAGCCTTTGTTCCGGTACCACTCCGTGTACACCCGGTTTAATGTAAATGACATGATTGCAAGGATATTTGCGCGCAGCGTCGCATCCGGCCAGGTGGAATAGATTTCGCTGGACGCTACATTTTTGATGTAATCCTTGTATCGCACATAATAATCGCGCGCAGTCGTATCGTTTGGCGGACCGTCATGTACCACGACATATTCCGGCACCACGACTCTGCTTAGGACGATCTCCCCGGTCTCGGAGATCGGCTTGATCTCAGACTCTGCGATTTTCGGTGGAAAATCGCCCCAGAGGGTATTGACCGGGATCACGATCGTGTCTACCGGGTTCCCCGGTGCATCCACCTCATCCATTCGTACTTCCTGAAGCGACAGCTGCTTCGAAAACAGTTCAATTCCCGACACAGTAAACGGGCGGAATCCTTCAGCATCGACCTGAATACTATATTGCGAGAACGGCTGCTCTTCGCCTGGCTCCATTGAGAATTCAAGCGGAGGCGCAGGAAGCGTAATTTGTTCGGACATACCGGATGCATCTGTATTCACCTCCTCAACGATACTGTCCGGATCACCGGAATAGGAGATCGCTACACGGGCGTTTGTGATCGGACGGTTACTTCCTCTTGCCGTTACGTGGATCTTTAACTCACCTTGATCGGTATTATTTTGTGTATAGGCAATATCTGACATGAAAAACCTCGTAGATTCATTCATTCTATTATATGATGCAGTCTGTCAAAAGGTGTGTTTAAATTGTTTGTGTGAATTATAAAATAATGGAAGGAAAAATGTGGTTTATGATTTGTCAATTAACGAAAACAGAGGTATAATAATTATAATTGATGTACTGCCACAGGAAAACTATCTGTGGCATTATTTTTTCCGAAAATCAGATATAAGGTAACAGAGATATATGGCAAATTATAAAATGATCTTACAATATGACGGAACACGTTACCGCGGGTGGCAGGTGCTTCCGGCGGAACTTACGATACAGGGAAAGTTACAGGATGTTTTGAGCAAAATGGCAGGATACCAGGTGGAGGTTACCGGTTCCGGCAGAACAGATGCAGGCGTGCATGCAAAAGGACAGACGGCTAATTTTCATCTGAGAGAGGAATGGGATGAGGATAAAATTTTATTTTATCTGAATCAGTACCTTCCGGAAGATATTGCAGTCTGTGAAGTAAAGAGAGTGGATGAGCGTTTCCACAGCAGATATCAGGCAGTGGAAAAGACCTATCTTTACCGGATCCATACAGGAAAAATACCGGAGGTATTCGAGCGCAGATATGTTTATGATTATACGGAACCGCTTGATGTAAACCGCATGAGAAAAGCGGCAGAGTACCTGTGTGGAACACATGATTTTAAATCATTCTGCGGCAATAAAAAAATGAAAAAATCCACGGTTCGGACGATCTCCCGGATACAGATCAAAGAACTGCCGGGAGAGATACAGATCTATTATACCGGAAATGGATTTTTACAGAATATGGTGCGCATTTTAACCGGTACACTGATCGAGATCGGAGATGGAAGAAGAACTCCGGAGGATGTGTCAGAGATCTTAGAGGCAAAAAACAGGGAAAGAGCAGGATACACGGCACCGGCATGCGGGCTGACATTGCTTGAGGTAATATATGGAAAAATGGTTTGTAATAAATAAAGGCGCTGATTTTGCAGGAATTGCAAAACGTTTTGGGATAAGTCCGGTTACGGCAAGGCTGATCCGGAATCGTGAGGTTATGGGGGATGAGGCAATCGCAAGATACTTAAAAGGCGGAATTGGGGAACTTTACGATCCTCATTTACTTTTGGATTCGGACCGGTTGACGGATATATTGGTGCAGAAGATCAGTGAACAGAAAAAGATCAGGGTCATAGGCGACTACGATATTGATGGGGTAATGTCGACTTATATTCTGTACAAAGGAATCACACGCTGCGGTGGCAGTGTGGATTTTCAGATACCGGACCGGATGAAAGATGGTTACGGAATCAACGATCATCTGATTGAGCAGGCAGATGAGGCGGGAATTGATACGATCATTACCTGTGATAATGGAATTGCAGCGATAGGCGAGATCGCGCACGCTAAAAGTCTTGGAATGACAGTTCTTGTCACAGACCATCATGAAATACCATATACGGAGGAGAGGGGAGAACGCCATTATAAAAGAAGTGAGGCGGATGCCATTGTAAATCCAAAGCAGATGGAGTGTACATATCCGTATAAAAATCTCTGCGGTGCTGCAGTTGCCTGGAAAGTGATACAGATCCTCTATGAAAAATGTGACATTGCGGTGGAGGAGTCCTACGATTTTTTGGAAAATGTGGCATTTGCGACGGTCGGGGATGTGATGGATCTGACGGATGAGAACAGAATCCTGGTAAGGGAAGGATTAAAGCGGATCCATACGACCATGAATCCGGGGATGCGCGCATTGATTTTACAGAATAAATTAGAGCCGGAACAGATCAGTTCCTATCATTTCGGATTTGTGTTAGGACCATGCATCAATGCAAGCGGACGATTAGAGACAGCGAAAATTGCCTTAAATCTTTTCCTGCAGGAGGACGTAAAAAAAGCATCGGAGATCGCAGCGGAACTGGTCGATCTGAATGCGCAGCGAAAAGACATGACTGCAGAGGGCGTAGAACTTGCCATGCAGCAGGTGGAAGAGGGAAATACGGGTGAAAAAGTCCTGGTTGTCTATCTGCCGGATGTGCATGAAAGTCTTGCAGGAATCATTGCAGGAAGAATCCGGGAGGCGTGTCATAAACCGACTTTTGTGCTGACAAAGAGTGAGGATGGGGTTAAAGGCTCCGGGCGCTCAATCGAGGCATATTCGATGTATGAGGAACTGTGCAAATGTCAGGAATTATTTACAAAATTTGGCGGTCATCCGATGGCAGCAGGACTTTCCCTGCCGGAAGCAAATGTAGAGATTTTCAGGGAGAAAATAAATGCCTGCTGTGGCTTGACAGAAGAAGATTTTATTCCTAAGATAAAAATAGATATTCCCATGCCCGTCGATTATCCGGACATTCCGCTGGTAAATGAACTGTTGTTGTTAGAACCATTCGGGAAAGCAAATGTAAAACCTCAGTTTGCGGATAAGAATCTTGGAATCGATCGTGCGGTGGTAGTCGGGAAAAATCAGAATGTATTAAAACTGACACTTAAGACTGAACGTGGAAAATCCATATCTGCTGTTTATTTTGGAGATGTGGAGGAATTCCGGGAATATTATGGAAGAAAATATGGGGAAAATGAAGTGCAGCAGGCATTCCTTGGCAGGACAAATGGAATCCGGATGTCTGTGGTATATTATCCCGAGATAAACAGGTATCAGGGAAATGAAAGCATACAGATTGTGATAAAGAATTATCAGTAAATGGAGGACATATATGTTTGGTGGAAAGAAAGAGAAGGCACTGCAGGACGAACTCTATACGATCAAGAAACAGATTGCAGAATACAGTGATGAATTAAAAGAAGATTCTGTGCAGATGACAGCATCCCGTGTCCAGATGGAAGAAAATATAGAAATTCTTGAGGAAAAGTTAGAATGTGTGGGTGAACTGGCAGAAGAGAGCTGCAGAACAGGAAAAGAACTGTACAGTACATTCGTTGAAGTACATAATGCTGTGGAATCTTTTGAGGCAAATCATTCCATTTTTATTGGACAGGTGGCAGAGCAGAATGAAAAGATCAAAGAAGTTTTTGAACAGCACAAGGCGTTAAAAGAACCGTGTGCACAGTTAGAAGAAAGTCTTTACCGTGCTTCGAAAGAGCAGGATGGTCTTGGAAATGTGACAGCTGAACTGGAAGATGATGCAAAAAATATGGGAGTGCTTGCATTGAATGCGGCAATCGAAGCAGCAAGAATGGGAGAGAATGGAGAAAAATTCCTTCATGCTGCGGAGGAGATCAAAAATGTGGCACAGCGGTATGAAGAAAGACTAAAGGCATTATCAGAACAGATCGACGCGATGGAAGAGGCGCAAAAAGAAATCAAAGAACAGACTGCACAGATCAATGAAATGCAGGCGGGTATTACATCGATGGTAATGAAACTGTACAGTGACAGTGCACAGAAACTTTCCATATATGAAAATGGACAGACTTCCTTAAGGGAGCACATGTCCGGCAACGCAGTACCGGCTGCGGATTTTATAAAACAGGCCGGGGAGGATTTCTTAAAACTCGGGGATGAGGCAAAAGTGCAGGTTACAGCACTGCGTGAAGAAATCAATGCAAAAAAATCTGCTGAGGATGAATTGGAAAAGATCTATAATGGATGTAAAGCACTTTTGGATATGGAGTAAGTAATCTGTAATGAAATATCTGCATGCAAAACAGTCAGCGGCATAGTAAAGAGCAGTATAGAAATGAGGGAAGAACTTATATGGCAAAAGAAGAACAGATGACGTATTTATCTGCGAATGGAACGACAAAGATCCATGCGGTAAAATGGATGCCGGAGGATGGAAAGTATAAGGCAATTTTACAGATCACGCACGGCATGATCGAATATATTGAAAGATATCATGAGTTCGCAGAGTACCTGACAGAGCGCGGATTTATGGTTGTTGGCCACGATCATTTAGGGCATGGCGCTTCGGTAAAAGATGAAACAGAGTGGGGATATTTTGCAGAAAATCCGAGTGATACGCTTGTTGCGGATATGCATAGCCTGCGAACAACAGTTCAGGGAGAGAATCCGGGGATACCGTATTTTATGATGGGACACAGCATGGGTTCTTATATGCTGCGAAAATATCTGTGTCTGCATGGTGAAAATTTAAGTGGAGCGGTCATTATGGGAACTGGGTGTGTGCCGGATGGCACCATGAAATTTGGTATGTCGCTGTGTAAATTTTTAGCCTTTTTCCGTGGCTGGAATTACAGAAGTAAACTGGTGCAGAAACTTTCCTACAGCAAGCCATACCACAAATTTGACCTTTATGGAAAAGATTATACCAACAGCTGGCTGACAAAGGATGTGGAGCATGTCAAAAAATATTACAGTGATCCACGCTGCACGTTTCTGTTTACATTAAACGGGTACTATGGGCTGATGGAAGCGGTATATTTTGACAATCAGATGGATAATATAAAAAAAGTGCCGAAAGATCTGCCGGTTTTCATGGTTTCCGGGGCAGATGACCCGGTTGGTGACCTCGGTGAAGGGGTAAAAAAAGTTTATCATATGTACAAAGATGCGGGTGTGGATGATCTGACCTACCGTTTGTATGAGACAGACCGTCATGAGATATTAAATGAGACAGACCGCGATCAGGTTTATGCGGATATCTGTGCATGGATGAGTGTCAGAATTGCACAGATATAAAATATAAGATAGATTTACCTGCATAAAATATAAAGCAGGGATGGACAGTGTTAGTGAGGATTATTATGAGAAACAAAAAAGTAGTTAAAATATTATGTGTGATACTTGCAGCAGCGATGCCTGTTTCCTCCGGTGTGGGTGTGCAGGCAGCACAGGCAGGGGCAGTTGCAGCGACGGCAGATCAGACAGATGATGTGCAGAATGCAGCAGAAACTTCGGCAGAGGATTCTGCGCAGAATGCAGATAGTGACGATCTGGAAGGTTCCATTCAGTATTTGGATGATTCGGCTCAGACAAACAATTCTGATGCACAGCAGGATGGAAATATATCGTCGGATCAGACGCCACAGCAGGATGGAAATGCGACATCAGACCAGGCGTCACAGGATATCAGCGGAACGATTGTGCAAAACGAGGACAGCGATAATGTCACAATCAAGGCAAGTGATAAACCGTACCTTGCGCTTGGAGCAGATCTTAATGATTCTCAAAGAGCGACGATTCTTTCTATTATGGGCATTGATGCGGCAAATCTGTCAAATTATGATGTGGTCTATGTGACAAATGCAGAGGAACACCAGTATTTAGATTCCTATATTTCATCCTCGCAGATTGGAACAAGATCGCTTTCTTCTGTTGTGATCGTACAGAGGGATAAGGGAAGCGGATTAAACATTTCCACAACAAATATTAATTATTGTACCGTTGGTATGTATAAAAATGCGCTGACTACTGCAGGGGTAACAGATGCAGATATTATTGTAGCAGGACCAACTCCAATTTCCGGAACGGCGGCTTTAGTAGGCGTATTAAAAGCATATCAGGAGATGACAGGAAAAGAGATCAGTGATTCGGTAGTTGATACGGCGCTCAATGAACTTGTGCTGACCGGACAGTTAGAAGATTCCCTAAAAGGTGTTTCAGATGCAGAAGTAGAAGAATTTATCGCATATATCAAGGCTCTGATTGCAAAAGATGACCTGACGGATGATGCCGGGATCAACGGTGCAATCGATGAGGCGTGTGAAAAATATGGTGTGACGTTATCGGATGATGAGCGTCAGCAGATCATAGATCTGATCAAGAAGATCAATTCACTCGGAATTGATTTAAACGGACTTGTGGATTATGCGGAGTCTTTGTACAATTCGTTTAAAAACGGAGATGGAAGTTCAAATAGCGGTATAGCAGCGGCTGTCGGTGGATTTTTTAAATCGATCATTTCTTCTGTGGGAGATTTCTTTAAAAAGTTATTTTCATAATAAATATATAACGAAAAGAGGAAGCGTATGTTAGAGAGAAAAAGAAAGTTAGACTGTGCAAATGGACGTGAAAAAGCAGATCTCGTATTGAAAAACGGAAATGTGCTGAATGTCTTTACGGAGGAAGTGTTAAAAGCGGATGTTGCGATCTGCGGGGACACGATCGTAGGCGTAGGTGAATACGAGGGAAAAGAAGAAATCGACTGTACCGGGAAATATCTGGTGCCGGGCTTTATCGATGCGCATATGCATATTGAATCCTGTATGGCAGCACCGGGAGAACTTGCCAAAGTCCTTGCGAAGGCGGGAACAACGACGATCATTGCCGATCCGCACGAGATCGTGAATGTCAGCGGAACAAAAGGAATGGACTATTTCTTAAAATGTGCTGCAAAACTTCTGGTAAACGTATTTTTTATGGTGCCTTCCGCAGTTCCTGCAACGGATGTGGAGACAAACGGCTGTGGTGAATTTCTTGCCTCTGACATGATGAAATATGTGGATAATGCAAGAGTACTTGGACTCGGTGAGACCATGCGTTTTATGGAGTGCTGTGAGGGTGAAAAGAGAATGGCAGACAAGTTAGAGCTGTTTGCCAAGAAACATATTGATGGGCATGCGCCTGGAATCCGAGGAAAAGAAGTGCAGGCATACCGTCTTGCCGGTGTGGAAAACGATCATGAGTGTTCTACCGCTGAGGAAGTGCTCGATAAACTCCGTGCCGGACTGCATATCTATGTGCGCGAGGGAAGTGGTGCAAAGAATTTAGAGACACTGATCAAAACAATGTTAGATGCAGGTGTATGCTTAGACCGCTGTGCTTTCTGTACGGATGACAAGCATGTGGAGGAGATCCGCAAAGAGGGACATATCAGTACCTGCATCCGCAAGGCGATTGCACTTGGCGTGCCGGTTGCAAAAGCCTATAAGATGGGAAGTTATCAGGCGGCAGAGTTTTATGGATTGAAAAATTATGGCGCGATCGGTGCGGGTTACCGTGCAGACATCGTATTTTTAGATGATTTAGAGCAGGTCAGACCGCTTGATGTCATGAAGGACGGACGTATTCTGACAGAGGAAGATTATGCGAAAGATTATTCCGTTCCGGTTCCGGATGAGCTGCTTCATACCGTTCATGTGGGAGAGGTCACCAAAGAGAAAATCAGGCTTTCCTGTGATGGAAAAACGGATGTGATACAGATGAACCCGCACCAGATCGTGACCACGCATCTGGTGGAGGAAGTGCCGACAGAAAACGGATATTTCAAATCGGATGGTGTATACAACAAGATCTGCGTGGTAGAGCGTCATGGAAAGACAGGGGAGATCGGTGTTGCGCCGCTGAAAGGGTTTGGCGTCAAAGGCGGCGCAGTGGCGACTTCCGTTGCACATGATTCCCATAACCTGATCGTTGCGGGCGATAATGATGAGGATATCCTTGCAGCAATCAAAGGTGTGGAAGAAAATCAGGGCGGATATGTTATCGCTTCCGGTGGAAAAGTCGTGGATGTGCTTCCGCTTCCAATCTGCGGTCTGATGAGCGAAAAATCCTGTGATGAGATCACGGAAAAAGTGGCGGACATGTTGGAGGAAGCAAAGAAACTTGGCATTTCCGAGGACATCGATCCATTTATCACGCTTTCCTTTATGGCACTTACGGTAATACCGGAGATCCGTGTGACAGAGCGCGGCGTGTATCTGTTTGGTGCGAAATAGTAAGGCAGTTATAATTTTTTGTATATGAAAAAAGAGATATGATATCGAAAAGTGTACCGACCCCAAAAGTTTAGACCTAAAAATCTAACGATTGGAGGCCGGTATTTTTATTGCTTTATTTGTTTCATATAAATTCAATGAAATCTCAATATCTTGTAATCTTTAGAATTCTTTAATAATATTTTCCATAAAATAAATGTTGACAAATTATATTATACGAAATATAGTGTTAATAAGAAAATAATATTAAAACAGATAGAATATTATAAAGAAAAGGAGATGAGCGTATGGTATTTAATACAGGAGCCGCTCTCTTAGACGCGATCGTGTTAGCTGTTGTGTCGAAAGAGGAGGAAGGCACCTATGGCTATAAGATCACACAGGATGTACGAAAAGCCATTGATGTATCAGAGTCCACTTTGTATCCGGTGCTCAGGAGACTGCAGAAAGACGGATGCCTTGAGGTATATGACAGAGAGTGCGGAGGCAGGAACAGGCGTTATTATAAGATCACGGAACCGGGGCAGGATAAGTTAGTTGAATATCGGAGAGAATGGGAAGATTATTCCATGAAAATATCAGCATTATTTTCAGGAGAGGAGCTTTAGAGGTTATGAAAAGAGAAGAATTTTTAAAACAGTTAGAACAGCTTCTGGATGGAATATCAGAAGAAGAAAAAGCGGATGCGCTTGCGTTTTACCGCAGTTATTTTGAAGATGCGGGCGAGGAAAATGAGGAATCCGTCATAGCGGAGCTTGAATCACCGGAGAAGGTTGCCCAGAGCATCAAAAAGAATCTTGGCATGGAAAAAGAGAATGGATTTTATGGCATGCCGGCGGATCAAAATCCGGAGTGGAATAAGAACGATGATATGTTTGTGAAAAGCGAAGAGGTGCCAAAAGAAAAGAAAGGTGGATGGAGTGCAGCAGCAATCATAGTGGTAGTTCTTACATCACCACTCTGGCTGACATTGCTTTTAGTCGTGGCATCACTTCTTCTTGCGGTTGTTGCGACTTTGTTTGGCATTGCGGTTGCAGTGGTTGCAGTGATGGCATCACTTGTGTTTGCAGGTTTCCTTTTGATTGGTTTTGGATGCAGCACTTTATTTACCGGTGGAGTGGCTGTCGGACTTGGACTGACCGGAGCAGGACTTTTGGTATTGGGACTTGGAATCCTTGCAGTACTTCTGGTCGTGTGGGTGTCTGGCGTATTCCTTCCATGGGCAGTCAGGGGAATCATCGGTTTGTGTAAAAAACCGTTTGAAAAGAAGAAAGAAAGTGGGGTGGCAGCATGAAAAAATTCACAAAAATTATGTTAATCATTGCAGTGTCATTGCTTGGTGCAGGACTGATCTTCTGCGGTGTCAGTACTGCGATGGGGGCTTCTGTATGGCGTATGGCAAAGAATGGAGAACTCCGGTATGGAAACTGGCATATTGGTCCGGTGGGACTTTATTATAGCAGTGCTGATGGAGATGACGAAGAAGATGATGATATGGATGATTTTGATGAAGATGACGATGATAGCGATGACGATGATATGATAACAGATATCGGTGATATGGAGTTTTCTACTGAGGTACCTGCAGGTGGAGCAGACAGCAGCTTTGATGTCTCTTCCATTCGAAATATCAAGCTGGATATTGATGCAGCGGAAATTACAGTCAAAGAACCGGATGACAGTACGAAGATCCGCGCTGTATTAAAACACGGTAAGGAGAAATATTATTCCTGCAGATTAGATGGTGATACATTAAAAATTAAATACGATGCAAAAAAACACTATTATAAAAGATCGCCGCAGATCATTCTGTATCTGCCCAAGGGAAGTTCTTTTGATGAGCTGAATTTTGATATCGGTGCTGCAGACATGAGCTGGAAAGATTTTGACAGCACTTGTAACAGACTGATCGTGGATGTCGGTGCTGGTAATTTTGAAGCAGAGCAGTTTCAGGTATACGGAAAGATGGATGTATCCGTAGGCGTTGGAAATGTGGAGATTACAGACGGTGTAGTTTATGGTGATGTTGCGTTAGACTGTGGGGTTGGCAATTTTTCCATGGAGGGAAGTGTTGAGGGGAACCTGAAAGCAGACTGCGGCATGGGAAGCATGACACTCGATTTAAACGGCGAGGAAAAAGAGTATAACTACAAACTTTCCTGCGGACTTGGTTCGATTGATGTGGATGGTGAAACTTACTCAAACATCAGCGGAGATAAAGAAGTCAAAAATGAAGGGGCAGAGAAAAATATGGAACTTGACTGTGGCATGGGAAGTATTGAAGTGGATTTTGAGTAGACTAAGATCCTGTGTCAGTTGACAATTAAGGTGCAAATCATTATGATAAAAATGACGTCGGCGTACAATCGTTGTACATCGGCGTCATTTTTGTAGTGTTTCTCAGACCAAAGAAAAACAAAACAATGCAAAAATGGGGGATCTATGAATAAAACAATCAGAATCGTACTTTATGTACTTTCCATACTGACTGTGGCGGGCGTGATCGCAGCGGCAATTTTAACCGGCGGCCAGGCAAAACCGGCGTCTGCGCCGGGGGCGACGGCAGAAGAGGAGCAGGCGGAGATGTCTGACGCAGAAGCCACTCTGGATGGGGAAGCCACAGCGGATGGAAGTGGAATATCGACGGATGGTGCAGAAACGGCAGGTGAAGACGGAAGCATGTCAGAGAATGCAGTCACAGCAGGTGAAAATGGAAGCATATCAGATGATGCAGCCACAGCAGCTGGAACTGGGAGTGCATCAGATGAAACCGCAAACAAGGATAATCAAAAAGACTCCGGCGATACAACCATCATCCTGACAGGTGATGTTCTTTTTGCAAATGCTTTCAAGGCAGCCTATGACGCCGGCGGGATCGAGCGTGTCGTCTCACCGGAACTGTTAGAACAGTTAAAGGCAGCCGATATCCTGATGGTAAACAACGAGTTTCCATTTAGTGACCGCGGGGAACCGATGGCAGACAAGCAGTTCACATTCCGGTGCAGTCCTTCCTATGTAAAGGCATTAAATGAAATGGGTGTGGATATTGTATCACTTGCAAACAATCACACCTTAGATTATGGAAGAGCGGCGCTGTCAGACACTTTCAGTGCATTAGACGGAGCAGGAATCCTGTACGGTGGTGCCGGAGATTCGGTGGAGCGTGCAAAAGAGGTGCAGATTATGGAAGTAAATGGAAAAAAATATGGATTTATCGCTGTATCGCGCGTGGTACCGTCTGCTGATTGGAAGATCGAGAGTGCTGCGCCGGGAATGTTTACCTGTTATGATGCCACAGCACTGATCGAAGTGATCAAAGAAGCAAAACAGACCTGTGATTTTGTGACGGTATTTCCACACTGGGGGACAGAGTACAGCGAACAGCCGAATGCCGTGCAGCGTGAACTGGCAAAACAGTGCATGGATGCAGGTGCAGATCTGGTTGTCGGAGCGCACACACATTGTCTGGAAGGAATCGAATATATTGACGGAAAACCCGTGTTTTACAGTCTGGGTAATTTTATTTTCGGACAGAATATTGACAGATCCGCAGCCGTGAAAGTTACAGTGACAGAAGATGGAACAGTTTCTTATGCGCTGATTCCGGTCTATGCATCGGACGGGCAGACAAAACAGATGGATGCGAATGCGGCACCGGGGCTGTTTTCTTATATGGAGAGTATCTCGGACAATGCATCAGTAGATGAAGCGGGAAATATCAGTGAAAAGTAGTATAGGAGGAATAGTATGAAAAACAAAATTTTGGGATTGCCAAAGGCAGCTGTGATTGTCATTGGCATTGTGATTACGGCACTGTTTCTGGTGCTGATGAATCTGGTTGGAGGAGTAGTGGCACATCTGACATCCATTACAGACAGTTACACGTTACAGCTGATCGCCGAGATCGGTGTAGCAATCTATGCAATCGGTATGCTGTTTCTTACAGGATACCAGCAGTCACTTAGAAAAACCGGCGTGGGATTTTTAAGAGGATTTTATATCGGTGGTTTTATGGTTGGCTACTGCGTGTATGTGGCAGTTGCACAGTTATTTTTGCAGAGTGTTTCCGGTTCAGACGGAGTGCGTTCTGCCGGTGGGATCATCATTTACATATTGACAATGTTTTTCGTAGGCATGAATGAGGAAGTGATCATGCGTGGAATCGTGTTGAATCTTTTTGCCGACCGTTTTTCAAACACAAGACGGGGTGTACTTGCAGCCATTATTTTATCCAGTGTGATCTTTGGCGCTGCACATATCCCGAATGTGCTTTCCGGTGTGCCATTATCAAGTGCGCTGATCCAGGCACTGCAGGCGACACTGCTTGGCATTTTGTTTGCTGCAATCTATCTGCGCAGCGGCAACCTGTGGATCTGTATCATAATTCATGCACTTGTTGATTTTGGAGGCCTGATGGCGAGCGGTATCTTTGGAAATGGTGATATGACGGACATGATCGGCAGCCTTTCCTTGTTAAATCTTGTGGTGACAGTTCCACTGTTTTTGATTCCATGTATTGTACTGCTTCGAAGAAGTAAATTAGACGAGATCGTGGAAATGAGAGAGGGGGAAATCATCATTCCTTCTGAACGTGAGGCGGAGACGACTGCGACAGTATCACTGATCCTTGGAATCCTTGGCATTGTAACCGGATTTATCGGATATGGAGCAGGATTCGGTCTGGTCGGTCTGCTTGGTGCAATCTGTTCGAAAAAGATAAAACCACAGCAGAACGGTACAGCAACCGCTGCATTGATCACTTCAATTATCGGACTGGTGATCGCTGCACTGATGATTACTGCAATCATGTTTCTCATGCCGGTTTTAAGTGATACCAGTACACTTGAATCCATTATGAATCAGTGATTCTGTCTGGGTGAGGAATGCTGCCTGCGGTACTGATGCGGGGAAACACCATATTTTTCTTTAAATGACCGGATCAGGTGACTGCAGTCGGCGTATCCCGTCTCCTGACTGATATAATTTAAGTCAAAATTTGTAAAAAGAAGCATATCTTCTACTTTGCACAGCCGGATAAATTCAATATATTTTTTACAGGACTGCCCGTAGATTTCACGGAAATTTTTGGCGAAATGTGAATAACTCATATGACAGAGTGCAGCAATATCTTCTACACGGATGTTTTCGCAGGCGTGACGGTCAATGTATTCTGTGATGGTATAGATTGTATTTTCTTTTGTGAGTGAAGAAAAATAACAGTCAGTATCGAACCCGTCATCGCGCCAGATGCGAAGCAGCCAGGTCAGAAGTTCTTTGACCTTTGACTGCAGGATCATCTGATACCCATACTGCATATTTTGCATTTCACGGACACAGTCGTCAAATAAAGACTGTACCGGAAGAGAGTGGAGTATCTCCTCCGGGAAATAAATATCAGCCTGCTCGTTATTTATGGCATTGTTAAACAGTGCACTGTAATTCCAGCTTCCACCGGTAAGTGAAGCGGAAGAATCCAGCTGGCTTAGGTCAAATTTTAAAACATAATACTGCAGAGGGGCATCGGACACTGCATGGACAGAATGAACGACGGAGGGGAGAAAGACGATCATGTCACCTTCCGTCACAATATAACTTTGTTCATTCTGATACATCAGGGCGGTGCCCCTTGTTACATACAGGATTTCCATAAAATAATGCCAGTGTGGCTGCACGGGCAGCCATTCTTTCTTCATATCTAAAAAGAAACATTCGTAAGGTTTGTTCAGTTTGTCGGTATATTCAAATAAAGATTTCATATGCGGCTCCATAAAAATAGATTTATGCAATTTTTAACTTGAAAAATTATAGCAGATATATATGACGAATGCTATATTAATGGCAGAATCAGTAAAATAAATGTTATATTTTTAAGAGTGCATTGAGAAAAGGGAGGAAAAAATATGGAATATATCTGTGGGGTGACTTTTGCACCGTTTGCGTGTGCCGGGGCTTTTTTTAAACCGGGGGCAAAGGAGAGCCTTGCCATGATGAAAGAGAGAACCGGCGCAAATTTCGTGATATTTGTGCCTGGAGGGTTACAGGAGACACCGCAGTCGGAGGAGATCTGCTTCACATCAAAGGCGACGATGGAAGATGACGAGCTGATCGCTATGATTGAATATGCAAAGGAAATAGGGCTTCGTGTGGCATTAAAACCGACCGTAAACTGTAAAAACGGGACCTGGCGGGCGCATATTAATTTTTTTGATGAGGATGTTCCGTGTGAACCGAAATGGGGAAACTGGTTTGCATCCTATACGGCATTTCAGCTTCACTATGCGAAAATTGCAGAACAGCATGACTGTGAAATGTTTATTGCCGGCTGCGAGATGGTGATGAGTGAGCACCGTGAAGCAGAATGGCGCAAACTGCTCTCGGATATCAGACAGGTCTATCATGGACTGCTTTCCTATAATACAGATAAGTATCAGGAACACCGGGTAAACTGGTGGGATGCTGTGGATGTGATTTCTTCGAGTGGTTACTATCCATATGGGGACTGGGAAAATCAGCTGGATCGTATTGAAACCGTGGTAAACAGATTTCAAAAACCGTTTTTCTTTGCGGAAACAGGATGTATGTCGGTAAAAGGTTCCAAAGAGGTGCCAAATGACTGGTGTGTAAGAGGTGATGCGGATCCAAAGGGTCAGGCAGAATGGTACGAAGATATGTTTAATGCCTGCAGTAAAAGAGACTGGGTAGGAGGTATGGCACTCTGGTCCTGGGATGCAAAGCTTTATCAGGAGCGGAGTGCAAAGACCCGTATGGACTATGAAATTTATGCAAAGCCCGCAGAAAAAGTCGTAAAAAAATATTATGATATTTTTAATAAATGATGTTGATGTCAAAAGCTGATTTTTAAATAAAAATAGTCAAAAGGTTAAAATTAGTTTACAATAACTTAAAAAAAGGTTATAATCCAAAATATAATAAAAAATGAATCGCAGAAAAGTAAAGGAGAAGAAGAATGAGCAATTACATGGAAACTTACAAACAGTGGTGCACAGATCCATATTTTGATGCAGATACAAAGGCTGAGTTAAAGAAGATCGAGGGGGATCAGGCAGAGATCGAGGATCGTTTTTACAGACAGTTAGAATTTGGTACCGGTGGTTTAAGAGGCGTGATCGGAGCCGGAACCAACCGTATGAATATTTATACCGTACGTCAGGCAACACAGGGACTTGCAAATTACATTATTTCCCAGAATGGACAGGAAAAGGGTGTTGCAATCGCACATGACTCCAGAATTATGTCCCCGGAATTTACCGAGGAGGCAGCACTCTGCTTAAATGCAAACGGCATTAAGGCATATGTATTTGACAGCCTTCGTCCGACACCGGAGTTATCTTTTGCAGTCCGCGAGTTAGGATGTATTTCCGGTATTGTAATTACAGCAAGCCATAACCCGAGAGAATACAACGGATACAAAGTATACTGGGAAGATGGTGCACAGATCACACCGCCTCACGACAAAAATATTTTAGCGGAAGTTGCAAAAGTAACTTCCTTCGATCAGGTAAAGACCATGGCAAAAGAAGAGGCAGTTGCAGCAGGCCTTTACAATGTGATCGGTAAAGAGATCGATGACCGTTATATGGAAGAACTGAAAAAACAGTCCATTCATCCGGAGATCATCAAAGAGATGGCAAAAGATATCAAGATCGTATACACACCGCTTCACGGAACTGGAAATCTTCCGGTGCGCCGCGTGTTAAAAGAGCTTGGTTTTGAGCATGTATATGTAGTGCCGGAGCAGGAAAAACCGGATGGTAATTTCCCGACCGTTGCATACCCGAACCCGGAGTCACCAAAAGCATTTGAACTTGCATTAAAACTTGCAAAAGAAGTGGATGCGGACATCGTTCTTGCAACTGACCCGGATGCAGACCGTCTTGGCGTATACTGCAAAGATACGAAGAGTGGCGAGTATGTGACATTTACCGGAAATATGTCAGGTATGCTGATCGCGGAATACATTTTAAGAGAAAAAACAGCAATGGGAACTATGCCGAAGAATCCTGCACTGGTTGAGACAATCGTTACAACCGATATGGCAAAAGCGATCGCAAAAGCTTACGGTGTAAAACTGATCGAAGTTTTAACCGGATTTAAATATATCGGAGAGCAGATCAAATTTTTCGAGCAGCAGAATACTTACGATTATGTGTTTGGTTTAGAGGAAAGCTACGGATGCCTTGCAGGTACTTACGCAAGGGATAAGGATGCCTGTGTTGCAGTCATGATGTTATGTGAGGTTGCTTCCTGGTGCAAGAAGAACAACATGACCTTATGGGATGAGATGCTTGCCATGTATGAGAAATACGGCTATTACAGAGAGGGACTTGAGACGAAGACATTAAAGGGAATCGACGGAGCTGCACAGATCCAGGAGTTGATGAGCAATTCCAGAAAAAATCCTCCGAAAACACTTGGCGGATTTGATGTGCTTGCAGTGCGCGACTATAAAGAAGATACCAGAAAAGATACTGTGACCGGAGAAGTGACAAAGACAGGTCTGCCGGAATCTAACGTACTTTACTATGAACTTTCTGACAATGCATGGTGCTGTATGCGTCCGTCCGGAACAGAGCCGAAGATCAAATATTACTTTGGTGTAAAAGGCAGTTCGTTAGAAGATGCAGAAAAGAAACTTGCCGGATTAAAAGAAGACTTACTGAAATAACAGGAGGAAATACAGCGTGGCAATCACATATTTTGAAAAAGAACGCATTTTCAAGCTGGATACACCAGACTCCAGTTATGTGATCGGTATCGTGGATAAAGAAAACTTTGTCGGTCATGTTTATTATGGTAAGAAATTAAGAGATGCAAACATCGCGTACCTGCTCCGTACAGGGGAAGGGCCGTTTGTACCTTCGGAAAATAACAGGGAGCGTGTTTCTTTTTACGATACATTTCCGATGGAGTATGCCGGAAACGGACTCGGAGATTACAGAAGAAGCAGTATCTCGGTAAGAACGGCAGGCGGACACACCGCAGTGTCACTGTTTTATGTTTCACATAAAATCTATGCAGGAAAACCGGGACTTGCCGGTCTCCCTGCAACATTTGGGGACGAGAATGCCTGCGAGACATTAGAGCTTCTCTGTGAGGATCCGGTACTTGGATTGAAAGTAACATTGCTCTATACGGCATTTTCGGATGTGGATGTCATCACAAGAAGCGTGCGGATCGAAAATGACGGAGAGATGTTGTATCTGACGAAAGCACTGTCTTGCTCCATGGATATGGATAACCGTGATTTTACACTTCTTACGATGCATGGTTCCTGGGCGAGAGAGCGTATGTTAGAACACCGCAAAGTAAAAAAAGGATTTATGGGTGTGGAATCCGTAAGAGGTGAGTCCTCCCATCAGGAGCATCCGTTTATGGCACTTGCGGCAGGAAATGCCGACCAGTCACAGGGCGAAGTGTATGGCATGCATTTTGTATACTCCGGCAACTTTATTGGACAGGTCGAGTTGGGACAGTTTGATACCGTCCGTGTCGGCATGGGAATCCATCCGGAGAACTTCTGCTGGAAGTTAGAAAAAGGTGAGAGCTTCCAGACACCGGAAGTTGTGCTGGTTTACAGTGATATCGGATATGACGGTATGACGCACCAGTTCCATGAACTTTACCGGAATCACCTGATCCGCAGTGAATATAAGGACAAGAAACGTCCGATTTTGATCAACAACTGGGAAGCAACTTATTTTGATTTCAATACAGAAAAATTACTTTCCATTGCAAAAAAAGCAGCGGAGCTTGGCATCGAGATGTTAGTCATGGATGACGGCTGGTTTGGACACCGCAACGATGACTCTACGAGCTTAGGTGACTGGTATGTCAACGAAGAAAAGTTAAACGGCGGCTTAAAACATCTGGTAGATGAGGTAAATAAGCTTGGATTAAAATTCGGTATCTGGTTTGAGCCGGAAATGATCTCACCGGATTCAAAACTTTACGAGGCACATCCGGACTGGGCAATTCAGATTCCGGGAAGAGAGGGATCTCTCTGCAGAAATCAGTATGTACTTGATCTTACCAGAAAAGAAGTGCGCGATTATGCATATGAGAGCGTGGCGTCGATCTTACGCAGTGCAAATATTGAGTATGTCAAATGGGATATGAACCGTCAGCTTTCTGACATCGGAAGCTATGGACTTCCTGCAGACCGACAGGGTGAACTTTATCACCGTTATGTACTGGCAGTGTATGAGATGCAGGAGCGTCTGGTAACAGAGTTCCCACATCTTTTACTGGAAAACTGTTCCGGCGGTGGGGCACGTTTTGATCCGGGTATGCTTTATTACAGTCCACAGATCTGGTGCTCGGATGATACGGATGCAGTAGAACGCTTAAAGATTCAGGAAAGTACGGCGATGATCTATCCGTTATCGACGATGGGAGCGCACGTTTCAGACTGTCCGAATCATACGGTGGGACGTGTTACACCGTTTGAGACAAGAGGTCATGTAGCGCTTGCAGGAACTTTCGGTTATGAGCTGGATATCACAAAGATTCCGGAAGAAGACAGACAGATGATCCCGAAACAGGTTGCCATGTATCATAAATACAATGATCTGGTAAGAAGCGGCGATTATTACAGGATCGCCTCCTATCAGGAAAATCATTATTTTGACTGTTACGAGGTGGTTTCAAAAGATAAATCAGAAGCACTGGTTACATTTGTGCAGGTGATCAACCGTCCGAATTATAAGAGCAGAAGAATCACATTAAAAGGACTCGATCCGCAGAAGAATTACTGTCTGGAAGGCGAAGATACTGTATATGCGGGAGATACGTTAATGTATGCAGGTATTTTGATCCAGAATCCGTGGGGAGACTTCCAGTCAAAACTTTTACATTTTGTGGAAAAGAAATAAATAATAGAAATTAAATAAGAAGGGGACGGTTATGGCAAAAGCAGTAAAGCTGGCAGACATTGCAGAGCAGCTCGGAGTCAGTACGGTCACGGTCTCAAAAGCACTTTCCGGTCAAAAAGGTGTCAGCGAGGCTATGCGGGAAAAAATCAAACAACTGGCAGATGAACTGGGATACAAACAGCCATCTGCCGCAAAAAAAGAAAAGTCGGCAAAAAGTTATAATATCGGAGTTTTAGTATCAGAAAAATATCTTGGAGAGTATGCATCCTTTTACTGGAGAATGTACCAGAGTGTTGCAACAAGGGCCGTTCAGAAAGAATGTTTCACGATGCTTGAGGTTGTTTCATTAGAAGATGAAGCCGAGGCGAATCTGCCTAAAATCGTGCTGGAACGTAAAGTAGATGGTCTGATAGTGATCGGGCGGTTAAAGACAGCATATCTGGGTGCGTTGAGACAGAATACACAGATTCCGATCGTGTATCTTGATTTTTATGATGAACACCAGATGAGTGATGCGGTGATCTCTAACAGTTACTATGGTACTTACATGCTGACGAATTATCTGATCGAGCATGGTCATGAAAAAATTGCGTATGTCGGAACTCTGTTGTTTACAGCAAGTATCACAGACCGTTATTTCGGTTACCGGAAATCCATGTTAGAACATGGTATTGAAGTGCCACAGGAGTGGATCATATCGGATCGTGATATGGAATGTGGTGTGGTAGAGGTTGATATTCATCCGGATCAGATGAAAGATATGCCGACGGCATTTGTGTGCAACTCCGATCTCACGGCAAGCATGGTCATCAATCAGTTAGAAGAGCAGGGGTATCGCGTTCCGGAAGATTTTTCAGTGGTTGGATTTGATAACTATCTTTTTCCGGGACTGTGTGATGTCGAGATCACAACTTATGAGGTGGATATCCGTGAAATGGCAAATAAAGCAATACATGTGCTGTTAAAGAAAGTCAGCGGGGAACGTTATAAACAGGGAATTACCATTGTTGAGGGAAGGCTGGTGGAAAAAGCCAGCGTGCAGCAGGTTGTAAAATAAGAGAAAGCGGTAAGTTGTGAAAGGCTTGCCGCTTTCTCTTTTTTTCGTTTCATGGATTTCACACCAAATTTTGGCTTGTGGTTGACATGCTTCGCCCGTCCAAATGGTGTGTCGTAGGTCTGTGAATGGCATTTTGCGCAAAGCCGGAGTTAATTTTGGTTCCGTTGTACGAAAATAAGAAAAGTCTAGGTATGCCTGGTTTAGATTTTCTCGGAGTGACGTGACCGGCAACAACGAGTCATCCATGACTCGATGCAGCCTTGTTCTGCCATCCGTGGCAGAACATCACTATGTGTAGACAGGCACACCAAGATTTTCTAATTTTCTTCCAAAGTCACAAAATTAGCTCTGGCTTTGCGCAAGATGCCAGCCTTCAGGTTATGAACACCATTTGGGCGGGCGGTTCATCTCAGAATTGGGGGTGCGGGTGTGAATTTTTGATATTCGCACGAATGGAAAT
>UMJF01011383.1_pt1 | contig 32538 bp, 29 predicted proteins | sample 1966001 | NCBI WGS metagenome assembly UMJF01 (sample SAMEA4836145, study PRJEB28245) | human gut metagenome | biome: gut microbiome; material: fecal sample | place: Denmark | collected 2008 | reverse complement strand
CAGCTATCGCAGCTATGGTAATGGTTTCAGTAAGTAATGTTTTTGCTTCTAGCAAAATGATGGGTAATTCTGAAGTAGCTCCAGTTGATACAGTAGCTCCAGCCGATTCAACAGTAGAAGGCACAGCTATCAGTTCTCAAGCTAGCGTTGAGAATTCTGCCAAGCAGGAAACTCCTGTAGAGAATGCTACAGAGTCAACAGAGGCAAAGGCAAGCGAAACTCCTGTAGAGCAGGTGGAGAATGCGCAGCCTACAGAGGAAGTAAAGGCTCAGGATGCACCTGTAGAGAATACTCAGCAGGAGTCTACAGAGCAGGCTGTTGCTGAATAGGCTTAAGAAGGTATTCATTTGCAAAGCGTTATAATAGAGAAAAGCGTATTAGAAGTTTCATCAAGGTAATAGGTTATATTTAGGTTTACATTGTAATTGCATTTCCTAGAAAAAGAAAGTGTAAAATTTAGGTTCGGTTTATGGAAAAGGAGTCTGCTGGCAGGGATGCTGGCAGACTTCTGCTTTTTTGTTCGGGATGAGCAGAGAGTCTCAGTCTCAGAGTCTCAGTTATAAATAAAGGGGGTACCATTCTTCCGCTCTCTCTTTCTTTATCTTTATAACTTATTGATTATTAATTAATTATATATTAATATATATATAATATATAAGTATATAAGAAGAAGAGGGGGTGCTTGAAAAACAACTGAGACTCTGAGACTGAGACTATGGAAGCAAGTAAAAGGAAAAGAGGCGATAATCTAATTCCCTAGAAAGCAACGACTTATGAAGGTTTCTCAGTTTTTTATTTTCGGTCTCAGCCCTATAGATTATTCGAAAGATTTTACAAAAGCATTCTTTTTAGGTCTCCCAAACCCTCAAATTTGCTTTGTTTTTTGCTTTAAAGTAGATTTAGACCTTGCTGAAATACAAAATCATGTTCTCCTAAAAAATGCAAGTAAAAACGGGATAACTGAGACTATTGCCCGATTTAGAGCCGGAAAAACCGGAATGTGAGTCTCAGCTGTCTGTTTTGAGTCATTTTCATCCTAAATATTTTCCCAGTTAGAGATTTTTATTTTCCTAACTGGAAATATTATTTTCTTCTCTTAGAAGGGTAATCGTCCCAGCGCAAAATTGCCCTAAAAATGATGCTTGTCGTCTATAAACGATAGAATTGATGCGTTTTTATCGTCTATAAACGATAAAATGCGTATTTGGATTACTGATGACATGCAAAAAGGCTGAACTTCGGGTTAGGAAGTTCAGCCTTTTGCTTATTTGTGATTTCAGGAAAATATAAAACTATTCTATCTGATACCATTATCTCTATCGCTATTGTTCAGCTTACGGCTGCCTGTATGGTATCTGCGGCCATGACTGAAGTTGAAGCTGGCAGTAAAGACAAGCATGTTGCCCTGGTCAGCAAGGCGTACCTTGTTCTTCTGCTGCACATACTTGTTGAAAAGTTCATCCTTATACACGCAGCCATGAGGATAGAATACGAATAATCCGAGAACGCCAAACTGCCAGTTCTTATAACTGTAGGTTACGGCAAGATTGGAGGTTGGCTCTCCGCCATTTGTCTTTTCTCCCCAAAAACTCTTTTCCACCTTATAGGCACCATAGCCAATGTTCCAATTGCCTGTCATGTACCGAATTTCTGCTCCATAACTGAAGTAATTGAACTCGTGGGAATAATCCAAACCCTTTGTCTTGACGTTCTGATACTCGCACATGAGGTTCAAATCCAGATGATCCTTGATGAGGTGAACTTCTGGAGTCAACAGCAGGTGCTTGTAATCATGACTCTTCTGATTCTCCGGTTTGCTCACAAAGAGATAAGAGCCATCCTCCCGCTTTTCGGGCAAGATAGAAGTGGCTATTGGCTTGTCGTAATACGTCCAGTTTCCCTCCAGGTACACAGACATCAGCGGAATGTTCCAGGAAGCCGACAAGGTATTGTTGTAGCCGGTAAATGGCTTCAGACCGCTATTGCCGTCACGCGCCTCAAAGCTGTTGGAATATTGGCGCAACTCGCTCAAGTCGGAAAGGCTTGGGATGTCTGACGTGATTTTGCTGCTCCATTTAAAACTCAGACGATCGCTAGCCTTTGCCTGTAAAGTTACCTGTGGTCGAAACAGCCATTTGCTGTATCCGTTCTCCCCCTGATGGATGGAAGACCTGGTTGCGCCAACTCCCACCTGATAACTGAACCACTTCTGCTGTCCCTGTAGCTGGGTGAAAAGATAGAGATTGCTGTACTTCAATTCCGTATCAGCATTACTGCTTCCCACATAGATGTTATCTGTGTGGCTGATATTATATTGTCCACCTACCGATAAAGCCATCTGTTTCCAGTTCTTGCTGTATGTTCCTTCACCAATAAGAGAGCGCTTTCTACCAGTTGCATCATAACTGTAATCGGTCAGCGGAGCGTTCTTTACAGATTCATCCGGCGATTTGTTGAACGTATATTCCCTCATACGATACTGGTAATCTGTGCTGATGTAAGTACCCACCAGGTTCAGAGCCAGGTTCTGGTCATGGGGCATGTTGAGCGAATAATAAATGTCCAGAGATGGAATCTGCTCCAGCATTTTTCTGTTGTTTTGCAGATATTGATTTGCCTTGCCGCTTTCCTGATAAAGCTGGTTCATGCCTCTCACAGGACTGTTGTGATTGTAGAAATTCAACCGTACATTCAATGTATATTTGTCTGGCTCACTAAGATTATAACCCAACTGTACATTATTGGTGGTGTATAGGAACGGAGAATCATAACCTAAATAATTGCGATGTAGAGTTTCTCCTGTGGGCAGATGATAAGTACCGAGACTCTCATAGCTTCGTTCCTCTACCGAGCGATAGGAGAAACTGTAGTTGATGCTGAATTCCGATTTCTTCACATTGTATTTGAAATAACCGTCGCTATTATTGAAACCTGCCTTGGTGCCTTGCATCGTAGAAACTCCAGCCACATAACCGGCATAGCGTCGGCGGACCTGGTAGTTGATGACTGCATCCAGATTGCTGTCTCCATATTTAAGTCCTGGAACATTGATGAATTCCACCTTTGTAACTTCATCCGGCTGCAAAGCCAATACATCTTGCATGCTAGCCTTGACATCGTTGATGCGTATTTGCACATCTCCGCCCTTTAATGACAGAACTTTGCGTTCTGCTCGATTTACGATAATGGTAGGCAAAGACAAGTTGTCCAACAGATCATAACCATTGGAAGCCGTTTTCACCTGCTCTTTTGTAGGGAAGATGATTTGTCTATCTACTTTTTCTACAACCCTTGCGGCTTCAACGGTCACACCTTTCAACAGGTATGAATTCGCCTGCATCCTCACATTTCCGATGCGGGCAATAGGTACCAGCTTGCAAATCGTCTTGTAGCCTACGAACGAAACTTTCATGAGGACCTGCTTCTGCTGGCAGGGGATGACGAAATCGCCATTGGCGTTGCTCACGCCTCCACAGAGAAAGGAGGAATCCTTCGGGTTGAGCAGTTGGATGTTGGCAAATTCTACAGGAAGATTGTGATTGTCTATCAGTCTGCCTATCAGCTTGCGCTCGCTCTTGAGCATGCATTCTACCGTGATGAGGCTGTCACCCACGGTCATCTGCATCGGATAGAAACCGATTACCTTGCGGATGGCATCGGGAATATTGGCTGTCTTCACGTTCTGGGTAACTGTGAAGTCTTCCAGTTCGTTGTAGATGAAGCTGATTTTATAGTGCTTGGAAGCCTTGTCGAGGTCGATGAGGACGTCCGACATGCTGCGGTCGTGATAGTTGCGCTGGATGTGCTGTGCGCTCATCGCCAGGGCGAACGTGCACAGCAGGAATATGATGGCTGAAAATCTTCTCATAATGATGTTGCTTTTTATTTGTTATTTTACAATCAGCTCGTTTTGTTGCAATTCGATGTTTACATTCTCGAATTGGTTCAGTTCTTTTACGATGTTCTCGATGCTCGAATGACTGTTCCATTCGTAATAGAGGCGGAGGGTCTTGTCCTCGTTATTCTCAAACTTCACTTGTAAATCATAATAAGAAGCAATCTCTGAAATCATCTGCTCGAAAGCCACATTCTCGAAAGTCTTGTGAATGGCTGGCTTTTCTGGTTTCGGATGAGTCAGGGAATCCTTTGCTGCTACCTGCTTTGCGGAATCTGATTTTACGACTTCCGGATGAGTATCTGCGATTACCTGGGTTGGTTCCTGGCTGCGCTTGATGTAAGTATGGATTGCGGCAAAGGCAATACCCGAAATCAAGACGAAACCGGCGATGGATGCTGCCAGCTTGCGCCAGGAAGTAATAGGATGGGATGCTGCTTCCTGAGCAGCATTCTGGGTTGTTTCTTCCTGAAGTTGATGCTTCTGGCTGAATTTCTCCCATTCCTCATCTACATTAATAATAGGAGAGGGGCTTTCAAGTGCAGAATCCACTTCCACCATCGTCTGATAGAGTTTTCGGCATTCCTCATCCTGCAATATTTCACGAATCTCCTCATCAGAATACTTCTCCTGATGGTCGATGATATCCAGTATTTTTTCAAACTTGTCCATAATAAATCTGCTAAGGGTTAAACTTTTGCTTTAATTTTCTGATGCCTTGCGCCAGATGCTTATAAACTGCCACTTCGCTAATGCCCAATTCTGTAGCGATTTCCCGATATTTCAGTTTCTGCCGAAAACGGAGATCGAGTACCTTGCGGGTTTGTGGCGTGAGTTCTGCATCCATATAAGCCAGAATTGCCTCATACTTGTCGGTCTCCCTGTCTATTTCGGCAATCGTCGCTTCCAGGGGAGCTATCGAAGGCGAAGTATCGGTTTTCAGGAGGTGATGAACCCGGTCTTTCATCTTCTGTCGGCTCAACAGGTTGAGGCATTTATGGCGCACACACACCAGAAGATAGCTCCCGGCATTAGTGGAAGGCAGGGGCGAATTGCTGGCTATTGTCTCGTTATCAAGACCCAGTTGGGTCTTTCCGTCGAGCACATCGGCAAAGACTTCGCTCACCACATCCTTGCTGGCTGCATCATCCTTCAGAAGTACCCTGGCCAATTGGTACATCCTCAGATAATGCTGCCGGAAGAGCTGTTCTATCGTTTCTTTGTTTATTTGCATTACTTTATTTTCTTTTCTTTTGCCTATATTACAATCGAATTTTCATTTTCCTAACCCTTAGCAGAATATTTTTTAATGCAAATTTTTAAAACGTCAAAAATACCCTATCGGACTTGCTCCTTCTTCAGATGCTTATAAAGCCACAGGAAGGCGGGAATGAGGAAGAGATCTGCCATGACCCACGCTACAGGGTCGCCGAAGCAGACACCCGTCCATGCCAGGGCTGGTACCAGCCAGAGACTCACACCGCATCTCGCAATCATTTCCATTACGCCACTCAGCATCGAAATTTGAACTTTGAGTTTTGACCATTGAACTTTATGATTAGTTTTTGTTATCCTAAAAATATAAAAAGGAGGATGCACTCTTTATTTGGGCGCATCTCCAATCTTCTGTTTGATTTGTGCCATTTTATTGCGGCGCTCGATAGAGAACGTATCTCCGTGGGCTTCCACATAATCGAAGAGCATGAACGCCTTGTTCAGGAGTTCATCTCTTGTAGGTTGTCCCACGGTATCCGCCTCGTGATAGTAGAGTTCGGCAAGCATATCCATCTTGGAGAGTTGCTTCTCCTCGTCGTCGATTCCTGCCATCGCTTTCATCACATCCTCGATGGTGGCGATGCTGTAGAAGGCGTAAGGGCCTACGTATTGATTGTAGAGCTCCTTAATCTTCTCACGTCTCACCTCCACCTCTTTCTTTTCGAGCATTCTTTCGAGTGCCGCCATAAACTCGCGAATCAACCGCTGTATGTAGTCTCGTTGTAGCATAAAATAGTCTTTATTTTATTCGTTGTTGTTGATAGCTTCCACATACTCCCACAGTTTCTTATAGAAAGGATGTTTCGTCATCGTGTCCTTGTTGCCCAGGATGATGAGCTTCATTCGGGCTCTCGTCATCGCCACGTTCATGCGGCGGAGGTCTTTCAGGAATCCGATCTGGCCTTCATCGTTGGAACGTACCAGGGAGATGAGGATCACGTCTCTTTCCTGCCCCTGGAAACCATCTACCGTATTCACGCTTATCAGGCGGCGGTAAGGCTTGAAGAACTCATACTTCTTGATGAGTTTCTTGAGATACTGCACCTGGGCACGGTAAGGCGAAATGATGCCTACATCAATTCTTTCCTCCAAAACGCGTTGTTTGCCTATCTTGGTGAAGTATTCCGCTAGGGTCAGCAGGGTTAGCTCGGCTTCTGCCTTGTTGATGCGCCCGAAACTCTCGCCCACAAACTGCTCCTTGAAGTTCAAGTCGGAATTCAGATTGGCAGCAGATACAGAAGATGCTGTGGAAGCAGAATCCTCAGGAGCATCTTCTCCTTCTATCGTTATCTGATTCTCCTCGTTCGAAGTATCAATCCACGTTATCGGATGGTCATAATCCAATACGCTCCGGTATTTGATCTGAGGCGCACTTTCTACCTTGCCCCCGTAGAACCAGTCGCTGGAGAATCGCATGATTTCGTCGTTCATGCGGTATTGGATTTTCAGCAGGGTTACTACCTCGGGCTTGTTTTCGGCGATGCGCTCCATCAGGGTCTTGCCCAGTCCGGCTCTTAATGCCGCAATACTCTTTACGGTAGGCGGCAGCTGACAATGGTCGCCCGCCAGAATCACCCGGCTGGCTCTCTTCATCGGAATCCAGCAGGCAGCTTCCAAAGCCTGCGCAGCCTCGTCGATAAAGAGGGTACCGAACTTCATGCCTTCCAGCAGATGATGGGCTGAGCCTACGAGGGTACAGGCGATGACACGCGCCTCGCCAAAGAGTTCTGCGTTGATGCGGAGTTCTATCTCGGCAGCACGGCTCTTCAGCCTGTCCATCTTCTGATGATAGTTTTCGCTACCCTTCTTTCTGTTCTTTCTTAATTCCCTGATTGCCTTGCGGATTGCCCAAAGCTGAGGGTAATCAGCATGGCTCTCAAAGCGGCGCTCGTAGGTGAAGCCCAGCATCTTGTCGTTCACGCGGGTCGGGTTTCCGATACGGAGCACGTTGATGCCTCTATCCACCAGTTTTTCTGAAATCCAATCCACCGCCATGTTGCTCTGTGCACACACCAGAACCTGGCTCTCACGCATCAGGGTTTCGTTGATGGCTTCTACCAGGGTTGTTGTCTTTCCGGTTCCCGGAGGTCCGTGAACGATGGCCACATCCTTCGCCCAAAGCACCTCGTTCACAGCCCTTTCCTGGGTAGGATTGAGCCAAGGGAACTTCATCGGTTCGAAGGAGAATCTTCCTGCCTTCTGATGGGAATAGAATAAATCGCGGAGATAAGCCAGACGGTTGTTCTTCGCCTTCATCACGCGGTCCAAGGCCTCGAACATCAGTTTGTAGCTGGTTTCGTCAAAGGATAGCTGTACGCCGATAGGATCGGTTGACTGCTGAAGTTCGAGCAGAGGGGCAGAATCGGGTACGGTAACCACCATTCTGTCGCCATCTACATAACTCACGGTTCCGGTAAAGGAGAAATATTTAAGTTCTTCACTTCCTTCACTTCTAAAGAACATGACGGGGCGACCGAACTCAAAATTGTGCTCGATATCCTGGTCAGAGGTTCGGAAAACCTCTATGGCTGTCTGGTTCAGCGAATTATAAAAGCTCTTTCCCACCTGTAGCGGGAACCAGGCATCACCTCGTTTCACCTTCCGCTGCATGCCCATCTGTTCGGTAAGCTTGCGGAAGGCTTCTTTCTCGGTATAATACTCCAGCTGGAGCAGGGTGCGTTGCTGCAATAATGCCTGAATTGGTGAAATCTGTTCCATATAGGGTGCAAAAGTAGCGTATTTCTGCCGAATATGGAAAGAAAAAGAGATAAATATGTTTAAAGTTCCTGCTTTATTTATCCCAATGCTGATAGTCGATTACCTTATTGTCGTTGGGCTGAATGCTGTCGCTTGCCGAAGATGCAGGTTCTTGGGCACTCTTCTCCAGATGATAATAGCTCCCAGCCAGGGCTGCCAGTAGGGCGATGATGAGGGCACAGAGCAGGAGCAAGGCGTGGCGGTAACGGGGCGTACAGGACAGGCGTTGGCGCAGTTGGGCGATGTTTTGCGGACGGCTTTGCGGGTCGCGGCAACTACAGATTTCTGCCATCTTGCTGAGCGCCTTATCGCCCGTAGCCTTGGCCATGTCGCCCAGAACCATGCCCAGAGAATAAATATCGGCACGCGGTTCAGCCTTGGCAGCTGGTAGCATCTGTTCGGGAGCAATATAGCCCGAAGTTCCGGCTGGCGATTTCAATACGCAGAAAGAATCGCTATCCGAGAGACCGAAATCGATGAGCTTCACGTTCTGCCCGTTATGTGTAATCATGATGTTGGAAGGCTTCAGATCGCGATGAATCATCTGTTTGTTGTGCATGTATTCCAGCGCATCCATCAGCTGTCCTGCTATCTTGCGGGCGAGTTCTGCCGAGAGGGCATTCTTCTTGATGAGCTGCTCCAGATTATCGCCGTCAATATATTCCATCACCACTACCGTGCCCAGGTTGTCAACCTTTTCCAGGTCGATGGTACGGCAGATATTGGGATGTTCCAGCTGCTGGCCTATTTCAAACTCCTTGGCGAGTGCCTGGCGGTAAATAGGGGTGTAGAGAAAATCGTTCTTGAGACATTTCAACATGAAACGCTTGCCGTATTTGGTGGCTGTAAAGATGCGTGTATGGCCCGAAATAGACACGTAGCATTGGTGGAGATTGCTGAATGCATCCTCCACAGGCAAGGGGTTTGAATTGCTCATCTCCTTGCTGATATCCTCGGTAAATCCCGATGTCGTTTTCTTCTTCTTTTCTTCAGTTTCTTCCATGCTCACGGATTCCTCTTTTTCTTGATTACTGTTATTTTATTTCTCGTTGATGCTGATGACGGTAAGTCCACCGTTTCTGCCGGCTACGAACGAGGCTGTACGCTCGCCGCCACGCTCGATGTAGGGCAGGTAGAGGGGCTGTTCCTTGATGAAACAGCCTGTTACGAAGCGGTCGCCAGGCTGCAGCTTGCTGTTCTCTGATTTCTCTATTTCATAGGTACTGTCGCCCAGATAGCGGAGCTGCAGCAGACGGTTGGGACTCCAACCGATAGAAACAAGAGTACCTTCTTGTAAATCGCTACTTACCAGCTGGTTTGCCTTGAAGAAGGAACTGTTGTACTTGGTGCTTGTCTTGAGCCAATGGGTAAATTCCATGTAGTTCCGATGACCGATATATTGGGAAAGTATATCGAGGGTTACCATGCGTGGCTTGTGATTGTCGCTCACATAACCATAGAGTCGTTTGAGGGTGGATGGCGAAATAGTTCCACTTGCTTTCTTCTCCAGATAGAGTGAAAACTCTTCGAAGTCGGTTGTCGTGGCAAGAATCTTGCCGTATTTCTGTTCTACGAGTGATTTGAGCTCTTCTATTTCGGGTGTTGTCATAATTTATCTTTTAATTATATGATTATTCAACATTTTTATTCTTCTACTATATGGGTGAATTTACCCCATATTTTATGGTTCTGATATTTCTTTTTCATGCCTGCAGGCACGTGGAGCACGCAGGTGGCGAAGAAGTCTTCTACCTTGTTGGCGAAGGCGTTTTCTTCGCAGTAAGGAATCATGGAAGCTGAAACATAAAGGTCGGTAAGCGGACTTCCGTCGAAGGCGTAGTTGCTGATTTGTTCTGTGTTGGCTCCCAGATACACTTTCGTGAGTTTCCGGCAGCCTTGGAAAACGCCTGTAGGAATCAGCTTGATGCCTGCCCCAAGATGTATTTCCTTTATCTGACTGTCCATGAAGGCGCCTTGTCCTAATGTTTCAACGTTGTCTGACAGATAAAACGCCTCGATGCTGCATTCCTTGAAGGCGTAGGCGCCAATGGAGGTAAAGGCGGAAGGAAGGGTGTATTTGCCCTTCTTGCCCATCGGAAACCAGATGATTCTGTTGCCTTCTGCATTCAGCAACACGCCGTCCTGACTCTTGTAGTTAGCGTTGGCAGGCGAAACCGTAAGGGCTTCGAGCGCCGTGCATCCGCTGGAAGGGAGAATGCTGCCTGCTGAGGCAGGAATTTCTATCTTGCGGAGCGAAGTACAATCGGCAAATGCATCTTTCTCTATGGTGGTTGCATCGGCTGGGAGAACTACGTGGGTGAGTTTTTCGCAACCGGCAAATGTGCCTTGCACAATCTGGTTTTCTGCAGCTTCGTGATGATAAGGACCTACCATTCCGCCTGCTGCGAGGTGAACGTCGGTAAGGTCTATATCCGATAGCTTGCCGGGGGTGACTGCGTTATCGTTGTCGCGCCCCATCATCATTCTCATACAGCTGAGGTCTTCGCCGTTCAGGGTTCCGGCTATGGTCAACTGGGTATATTCGTAAAGATGATTGCCCATCAGCTGGATCAGTTCACCTGTTTCGTTTAGCGTAATGGCGTCGCTCGTATCATATTTGATGGCGGTTCCTATGGTTTCTCCTACCCTATTCCGAGCGAAAGGCTGGAATTCATAGTGGGCATTCCGCTCCAGATTTCCGATGCGCAACTTGATTTTTCCCTTCTTTCCGTCAAAGTTTTCTACGATGCATTTCTGCTTGTTCTCCGGCTCGCCGGTCAGATAAACGTAGCATCCGGTTTCGGTCATCGGCTCGCCACCATCATCGGTTATTTCGTAGCTTACGAATGCGCTCATCGGTCCGTGGCTCAAGAGCGTAGCCGACGATAGTTTCGGACTTATATTGGGCTGGGTGGTGAAACTCATCATGTTGCTGGTTGTGGTTGTTCGCCCGTTGTTGCCCTGCAGCATATAATAATAGGTAGTGCCCGCTTTGAGTCCCGTCAGAACCAGCGAGACGTCAGCTCCCTGGGCATGAACCTCGCTGGTATTGAGGTTCATGCTCTCCGAAGTGCCGTATCTGAACAGGAGTTTCGGCATTTCTGTTTCTCCCTCTATGGTGGCTGATCCGTTGAGGGTAGCCTCTGTTCGGGTGATGTGGGTCGCCTCTGTGGTTATCAGGTGCGGCTCCAGATAGGCGGGCTTATCGCTATTGCTGCAACCTGCCATCATCATGTTTCCTATCAGGAGGGCAAGAAATCTGATGCTGCGTAATATGCTTTTTATGTTCATTTCTTACTTCTTTTGTTTTCCGATTTTAATACCTATGCCGATGCTGCCCTGCCATTGTTTCCCGGCGATGGTGATGGCTGAGGCTGCGATGCTCACTCTGTTGAACGAGGCGAGCACACCCAGCTGGGCTGCGAAGCCTTTGTCGGTAAGGTCTTCGTTGAGCAGGTATCCGCCTCCGCTGCTCTCGGTCTGCTGCCAGGCTGTAGCGGCTTTGCCGTAGCCTACGCCTTCGAAGAGACAGAAGCCATGCGTGATGTGGTGGATGGCTCCAGCGGTAAAGGTGTAGTTCTGGTGGCGTGTATTGCCTGTATAATAAGGTTTGATGCTGCTGCCCGGCGTGAAACCTTCTTTGTTGCAGGTTCCCTCTGTGCTGCCTATGCTCTTGAGGTTGCTGCTGGCATGGATGAAGAAGCCGTGGCGGTGCATCAGGGCGAAGAAGAGACCATAGGACGGTCCGTCTTCATGAAGGGATAGCGTGGCGAGCGTGTAGAGGGCGAGTGGCATCTTCTTACGTACTTGTGGGATGGCAATCGTATCTATTACCGTCTTTACCTCTACGATGGTGTCGTGCTTCTCCTGGATGATAGGAGTAGGCTTGGGCAGTTTCAGTTTCAGCTCGTAGGTCATTCTGCTTTCCAGCGGTTTGCTGAACCGGTAATCGCGGAGCACGCCCCATTCCGGATGCTTGATGGTGAGCAGTTTGGAGCCTTTAGGAAGATAGAGCCAGATTTCGCCCACTTTATCTTTTCGCGATACGATTCCGAGCGGGGTGGAGAAGGCAAAGTCGGAGGGTGCTTCTACCTTCACCAGGGCGCAAGGTTCATCGTTGAGGTCGCGCACGGGGGTGATAAAGGCACTCACGTCGTTGGGCAACAGGCGGAAACCTGCTACCGAAAACTCTTGTGCCTGAACGGATGCTGACCACAGGCTTAATATGAATAAGAGTATCATCATATTATTCTAAATTAAAATCTTGTATACTGATTACATTGTCTCCGCTATGTACGGTTCCTGCCGGTTGCCAGGTGCGCACGTGGATGAGTGGCATGGACGGGTTGCGGAAATCCCAGAGCAGAAAGAGATAGCCGTCGTCTGCGTAGCGGTCGCTCTTGTATTGCTGCCGGAGGGTGACGCCGTAAATGCCGTCCATCGTAGGATGGCGCATGATGCGGAATCCCGAGAATTTCAAGTCTATCTTCTGGTTGGCTGTAAATACCTTCGCCAGTCTTGAAATATAGTCTTTCTTCGAGTGAATGGCGTAGGTTACCTTTGCTTCAGCCTGACACTTGTTGTCGTTGGCTACTGGTTTTATCACGTTTCCTACGATGATGAGTGCCTTGTCGCTAAATACCTGTTTCAGGAAATCTAGATCCTTGGTGGTATAGGCTCTGCGGAAATGTTCGCAGTAGTTGAGGATGGTATGGCGGCGTCTGGCATCGGTCTCTGTGAGTTTGCCCTGCATGATTTTCGAGGCTTCCTTGTAGAAAGGATTCGACTGTGCCATCGTCTTGAGATTTACCTGCGAAAGATGGCTGGTCTTTCCTGCTTTTGGTGCATTCGCTTGCCTGCTTGCCTGTTCTTCCGGTTGGTAATCAGCCGCACTCTTCGTGCCTTCTTCCGTCTCTCCGTTCATCAGCATCTGCGCCTGCTGCCTGTTGGCTTCCGGAACCGCATTTTTATTGTCTTCTGTGAATACTACCATACCCTGGTGGTCGATAAATCCCTCTCTCTTAGAGTTTTGCTCGCGGAACCGGAGCTGCCCGTTGCGGAAACGGGTGTCTAGCAGACAGCCACGCAAAGGGATGGTAAACAGCTCGTTTCCGTCTGCATCTTCTACCACGTATCGCTTGCCTTTCGCGCCGTTGTCCTGTTCTACAAGTTCCAGTCCTTCGTTCACTCCGTATCGGATTTCCTGACAGTCGCCTTTATAAACGGCAGAGGGCAGCAGCCACAAGGCTGCCACCCATCCTCCGAGAAGGAATGCTAGAAGGGATAATATCAATACCGTTTTCTTCATTTATAATTCTCTGTATTCTTATCATTCATAGCCCTTCGGGAGAAAGGCTTTCTTATTTATTTCCCCCAGTTCTGAATCTCACCGCCTATCTCTATCTTCACCTGGTCTGGGTTGTCAGAAATGATGAAGTTGACAAGATGTTCGGTTCCGGGTTTAAACTGGAATCTGCTCTCGTAGAGATAACTTACACCTTTCATTACCACCTCGATGAGTGGTCTTCGGTTTTCGATGCGTTGAGGCACGATGATGGCCGAGTAGATGTAGTCGCTCTCCTGATGGGCGATGATGCTCTGCTGGGTTCCCTTCACATAACGGGTTGCCACGCCTGCCTGAAGGTCGATGGTGGCTGTAGGTACCGTGCTGTGGATGGTTACCTGGGCATGGGTAGGCATGTCTCCCTCAAAGTCTTCGCCCTTGATCAGGCGTATCTTGAGCTTGCTCATGATGTGCTTGAAGTTGAGGCTGATAGGGGAGTTGGATGCCTGGATGTCCTTGCTGGTGGCAAAGAGCAGGTCGCTTGCCTCGTAACCGCCGGGTGCAGTTGCCGTTTTCGGGGTACTCTGGTCGAGGGCTACGCTGAAAGGCTGGTCTGTCGTGCTGCTTATGCCCTGGATGTATGGGTAGTAAGCGTAGGCATTGTAGGTGCCTTCGTCCCAATAGAGGGTGCGGGCGGCTTCCCATTTGCTGCCATCGTAGGTGAGCGCTTCGTTGTTCACGAGATTGCCGCCTATTTCGAGTGGAGCCTTGCTTTCTGCCACGTAGAGACCTATCTTGTCGTTTGACTCGAAACTGGTTGCCGTGGCACGGCTCTGGCCGGGATAGTTTACGGCAAAAGTCATCGGCGTAGATTGGGCATCCTTGAAGCGGGAGGTTGTTTCCACCTCCTCGCTACATGAAACCATTCCTAATATAGCCAACGCAAAACTGGCGTATCTTATTATATGTTTCTTCATTTTTTTTCTTGTTTTAATGGTCCATATTCTGATTTTCCTTGCCCTCGCTCTTAGCGACGCTTTCTAGCCTTTGCCATTTTCAGCGGACTGCCTTTATGGAAGACTGGAGCATGCTGGTAGGTTCCGGATGTGCGTTGGTCGCCATTGCCGCCGAAAGCACGGCTCTCTACGATTCCCGCATCTCGCTTGTCGTTCTTAACGAAATCTTCAAAACTGTAGGTTTCTCCGGCATAAGCCTTGATGCGCTTCACGATACTCTCACGGCTGATGGTGCTGTAGTAAGGAATATCGTTGTTCATGCAGGAGTTTGGTTCCGAACGGAATACGCCTCGGTTGTGCATGTAGCCTCCCTCGTAGATGTCTACGATGTCGCTATATCGGTCGTCGAAAATCAGATGACTCCAACCTACGCTATGCATCTTGCCGGTAAGTTCCAGGTTATCAAACCAACCAAGCGATTTGGCTGCGTTGAATTCAAGAACGTGTCCGCAGCAGGTGCAGTCGCAGAAATCGATGAAGGCGTTGTGATAAATGTACTCATCGCCCAACTTTCCGAATCCGTGTCCGCCTGCCTCATGCTGGATGACGCCACGGGTATCGAGTGGATAACCATAGGTGCTCTGAGGACAGAAGGCAATAGCCGAACCATCTTCCCACATCTGGCAGATGCCGCCGTAATCGGTAGAATTAGGAACCATGATGATCAGGGTCTGATTCAGATTGCCCTTGTTGACAGTTGGAGCGCCCAGAGCATAATTGAATACTTCGTCATAATCTGCCTTCAATCCTACGCCACCGGTAAAGGTGGTATTGAATCGGTTGTAGCGGATGGTGTTCACGGTTCCTACGCCCGATTCCGTAGAAAGCGGAATGGCGGTATAAACGTTGAAGTAATCACGGTAAGTCTTGTAAGGCTCGATACCGAAGAAATACTCCACTTCCTGCTTGATATCCTTCAGATATTTTCCGCTGGCAATATCCTTTGCGCTAAAGCCGTCGCCGAGCAGCACGATGTTGATTCCACCATTATTGCCCTTGGTAGCCTTCTGCAGGGTAATCCATTCGTCCTCGCCATATTCATAACCATACTGCGAAACGCTACATTCGTGGGTGTAGTCTTTGTCCTTCAGTCGGAACACCACCTTTCCATCACGGCTAGCAGCATTCTTAGCCATTCCCTTGATAGTCAAAGTAACTTCTGTCTTCTTGTTGCCGTTGGCAGGAGAAACCTCACACCAGTCTGGCTTGCTTGCTACTTCCCATTCGCCCTCGGCGTTAATCACCAGTTTCTGCTTATGCTCCGTGCTCAAGGCGCAGGCTACAGATGGACGGCAAACGAGCTCGTGGTGAGCTGCGATTCGCTTGAAGTCGCACCAGCCTGGTGCAGCCTGATACTGGGAAATGGCAGACTCAGGTACTTCGAGAGTGAAGTTATCCTTGGCTACGCCATCGAAAACTTTATCTTGTACATAAGCAGGCATATCACTTTTACAAACGATACTATTTATACCATAGCACCCTTGGAAAGCTCCCCCATCTTCGTTGTAACTATTTTCTGCCCGAATGCTTTCCAAACTCTCTGGAAAGACGAGACCTTCTATCATTCTACAATTTGCAAATGCTCCAGCACCAATCGATTGTAAACCTTCTGGAAATTCAACTATACCCATTAATCGCCAGTTGTTGGCAAATGCTCTTTTACCAATGCTTCTAATCGTTTTTGGCAGAACAAGTTCCCCTGAGAAATCACAACCATTGAAGACTTCGTCAGCAATAACTGTTAAGTTTTTCGGCAATTTAAGTTCGCCTTTTAAGGCACAGCCTTGGAAACAGTTGTATCCAATAGACGTTATACCATCAGGAAGAGTTAGTGTTCCATTCAGATTGTCACAAAACTGGAAAACACTAGTTGGTAATTTGTGAACACCTTGCGGTATTGTAATACTACCAGTTAAGCTTTTGCATCCATTAAATGCTCCATCGCTAATTTCTGTAAGTTTTTCAGGGAACCTTAACTCTCCATGTAAGCCTTCACAACCAGCAAAAGTGTTATTGCCTGCAATGCATTCGAGGTTATTTGGCAATATGAGTTCACTTGTAAAACCACAATACGTGAACACACCTCCATACCACCAAAGGTCAATACCTCGTCCTAAATATTTGAGTGTACTTGGTAGTGAAAGAGTTCCATTCATAGAACGGCAATCATAGAATGCACCGACTTCTATTTCCGTAACTCCTTCTGGAATAATCAGAGAACCCGTTATATTTTGGTCGTCTGCAAATGCAGCAATTCCTATTTTAGTCAATTTGTCAGGAAGAACAAGAAGATTTAAAGATTTCTTGCCTCGTAATGCTTCATATGGAATTTCATAATCATTATGCGGATACACTCCTTGAGCTCCACCTGTCAATCTCTGTTCTCCACCTCTAATAATTACTTCCTTTAAATTCAATGCCGCAAGATTCTCCATAGAATCTCTCATAAAATAGAAATCCTGTGCACTAATTTCACCAGTAATCTTTAGATTCTTAATCTTGGTATAGTCCTTATTAGCCGCAGCAATCGCCTCTTTCAGATGCCCTTTCGTTGAGTTGATAACCACGTACTCCTTCGTCGTAGCATCATGGCTTACCAAATCATTCTCCCAAGGAGTAATGCTTTCGCTTACCAAAGTCAGCTTGTAAGCGCCGCTTCCGGTCTGCTTATCTACTTTGATACCGAAGTTCATCATCTTGCCAGATACATAGGTAAAAGCCTCGTTCTTAGTGAACTTATAAGGTACGCCGCCGATGGTGATGCTGAAGAGGGTTGTGCCGGCAGCCACGGTTTGAGGAACCACGATGGTGCGCCACTCGTCGTTAGTACGAGATGGGATGGTCATGGTGCTCTCTACAGCACCTGCTGTCTTGATTTCGCCAGTAGAAAGGTTGATGCTTGCCTTGCGGGCTACGTTGGCTGTCAGAACAATCTTCTCCAGATTCGCCCATTCGCCCTCGGCAAAACCGGAACCCTGAATCAGGGTAACGCGGGCATTAGACATGCGATGCGCCATAGGCAAACGGATTACGCTGGTGGTAGGAGCCACATCCGACACCTTGCCCCAGAGAAAATCGCTCGCTTCGTAGCCACCCATTTCGCCATTTTCTGTTGCCTTGCTCTGGTCTTTCTGTACTTCAAACTGATAATCCTCTATGCTCTCAGGATTGGCAAAAGGATAGTAACCATACACATCAATATGCGTATGCTTGTCTTTCCAGAAAAGGTCATAAGCGGAGTTCCACTTATAGTTAGGCTCATCGAAAGTGTGGCGCACATTATCGCCACGGTTGCCGTTTACCTTCAAGGTTCCAGGCTTGTTTCCCTCGTAATCTACGATATAAACGCCCATCACGTCGCCGTTGCAGAAACCGTTGTCGTTGACGCGGGTTACGGCAAGCTGGTCGATATCGCCCGAGAGTTGGATGCGGTTGCTGTCGTGCTGCTCGGTCTTGTCGCCGAAGAAGTCATCGCTACAGCCTGTCAGGAGCATGGCTCCTACCGCAAGCAGATATAATAAGGTATGTTTTACTCTTTTCATAAATAATTCGTTTTGGGGAGATGACTTTTCTCTAGAAGAAAGATCATCTCGTATTATTTCTAGGATAGAAAATCGTCTGTACTTTTTTATTCGGCTGTACCACCATAGTCGATACCGTCGTCTTCCCACTTGCTGATGTTTACATTCACGCCGTTGCTGGTCTTGCTGAGCGTAACGGTAAACTTATGCTTCTTGCCAGCCTCGAAAGCGGAAAACTTGGATGACTTAGGGAGATTGAAATCTCTGCCGTCAACATTTACGGTAATGAGATTTCCTTCGCCTACGGCTTGCGGAATGATGAGCGCCTTGTAGCTGTTGCCTTCTTCCTTGAGCGGAATGAGGTCTGTATCATCGCCCTTGGCTGTTACGGCACCTGTAGAAAGATTGGCTGTAGCCTGTGTCTTCAGGCGGTTAATCTTTACGCTAATCTTGGCTGCAGCAAGCGAAGCCTCTGTAAATCCGTTTCCTGCCACGAGTTTGATAATCATCTGGCTCAACACGTGTTTGGCGTCTATCTTCACGGCGCTTTCTGTAGGAGTTGCATTTGTAGTCTTGCCTATCAGAAGTTCGCTAGCCTTGTAGTTCTCGGTTGTACTCTGGTCTGTATTTACAGTCCAAGGCATCGCCTCTATGTTGCTGATAGAACTTGTATATGGATAATAAATGTAGAAATCGGCGGGGGTGCTGTTGTCTTTCTAGTAGGTTGGAGTTGCAGCCTTCCAGGTTCCATCATAGGTGAATTTCGTGTTGTCTATATAGTTACCTGTCGTTTGGAGTGTTGCGGCAGAGCCGTCGGCTTGATGGTTGACGACAAACAGGCCTATCTGGTCGCCCGCTTCGAAAGCCAGATCTGTAGCACGGCTTTGTATCGAAGTGCTGATGTTGATAGGTACTTTTGCTGCAGGGGTAGGCTTTGGTGTCGGGTCCAGTTCGGAACTGCCACCAGAGCATGCGGTTAACGCGAGTAGCATGCTCCCTACGATTGCTAGATGCTTCTTCTGTTTCATGATTTCTTTGTTTAATATGATTACTTTTCCTAGGTGTATCTGGAACTGTCAGTTTCATTTACTCTGCAAAGGTATGAAAAAATGTGGTGTTATACAAGTTCATAATGGTCCATATATGGAAAAAGTTGCTAAACAACATATTTTCAGAGGCTAAAAGGAGGGTGAACTCAAAGAAAAAAGGCAGTTTCCTGCATGTAGGAAACTGCCTTTCTCTTCAAAGTGGGGATTGCCCCGTCTGTTATCTGATGATTTTCATTACATCTTCGATGGTGCGGTTGAATGGTCCGTTGTGCTCCAGTTTGATGGTACACATGGCTGCCGCAAACTTGCCGGCTTCTACCGGATTGGCTCCCTGCAGGCGCTTGTAGAGATAGCCTGCCGAATAGGTATCGCCGCATCCGGTAGCATCTACTACTTCATGAGGAGGATAGGCTGGAATGTCGTAGAACGTATCATCTACATAAACCAGCGAACCCTCGCTACCCAGGGTGATGATAACCTCGGCTACGCCCCAGGCATGAATCAGCTTGGCGGCTTCCTTCGGGTCCTTCAGTCCGGTAATGGTCTCCATTTCGGTCTCATTCACCTTCAGATAATAGGTGTTCTTGAGCACATCTAGCTTGTCCTTCCAGTCGATGGCGTAAACTTTCTCGTCTCTCACCTCGCGCAGATATCCCTGCACATCGATGGAAACTTTTCCCTTCTTGGCAAGAAAGGCAACCACTTCTGGCGAGAAATCATCGCTCAGCAGACTGCCCAGGTGGAAGACCTTGGCCTCTACATGCTCCAGCTGCTGGATGGTGAAAGGATCTGCCTTGGCAAGCACACGCTGCTTACGGTCGTTAGGATTATCGCCATAAATATTCTCGAAGAAAACCGTATTGCGCGATGGGTTCAAGGTGACGTCTATTCCAGCCTTGAGCATCTTTTCAACCGGTTCCTTCTCGGTAGGATCCATCGCCGTAATGAGCGAGAAATTTACATCCTTTGGCAATTGGTTGATGGCGTAGGCAAAATAAAAAGAGGTGCCGCCAGCCATGTAAACCGTACTGCTCGGGGTCACGATTTTATCCTTTGTTACGTGCCCAATACAACAAATATCTTTCATTCTTATTACATTTTGCGGATGCAAAGGTACTGCAAATCGAGAATAATACAAAAAAAAATGGGAATTATTTTGTTTTGTTCGCATTTTAATGTACCTTTGCATCAAGAAAAAGCAATTTAAAAATATTATCTAGAATAGATATAAAGAAACATTATGTGGTTTGATAATTTAATCAACGTGCATTCGGCGGTGCAAGGCATCGTCATCCTGTCTTTGATTTGTACTTTGGGTCTTGCTCTCGGCAAGATTCATGTCAAAGGAATCTCTCTTGGCATAGCCTTCGTATTCTTCGTGGGTATTATAGCGGGTCATCTCGGTCTCTCTATTGACCAGAACATGCTGGAGTTTGCAGAAAGCTTCGGTCTTACCATGTTTGTGTATGTGCTGGGTCTTTATGTGGGTCCTAACTTCTTCGGTTCGATGCGTCACGAAGGCATTTCACTCAATCTCTGGAGTCTGGCAGTCATCCTGGTGGGAACCTTGTTCTCGCTCGGCTTGTGCTGGATTTTGCCAATCAGTCTGCCTGATATGATGGGCATTCTGTGTGGCGCCACAACCAATACGCCTGCCCTTGGTGCTGCCCAGCAGGCGTTGCAGCAGTTGGGCTTGCCTAGCGAAGGTGCGGCTCTGGGCTGTGCGGTTACTTATCCGTTGGGTGTTGTGGGCGTTATCCTGGCGATGATGCTCTTGCGCAAACTCTTTGTGAAACCGGAAGATCTGGAGATTCGCAATAATGATGATGACGACCATACGTCTGTCGGACAATACGTAATCGTGAATCCTGCCCTGAACGGCAATACCATCGCAGAGATTACGATGATGACGCATCGCAAGTTCATCATCTCCCGTGTGTGGAGAGGCGAACAGGTGATAGTTCCTCAGGCTGATACGGTTCTTCATACGAATGATAATGTGCTCGTGGTTACCAATAAGGACGAGGTTTCGGCGATGCAGATTCTCTTCGGAAAGAAGGTGGATAAGGAGTGGAATAATGATAAGGTAGACTGGAATGCGATTGATGCGAAGGTAGAAAGCCGCATTATCGTTGTAACCCGTCCGGGACTGAACGGTAAGCGCCTGGGCAGTCTGCAGATGCGAAATTCCTATGGCGTGAATGTGAGCCGAGTGCTTCGTGGTGATATCCGTCTGCTGGCTACCGATGATCTCCGTCTGCAGTACGGCGACCGCCTGACGGTAGTTGGCGACCCTACGAGTATCGACCATGTAGAGCTGTTCCTGGGTAATGCCGTAAAGACTCTGAACGAGCCAAACCTCGGCGCCATCTTCCTCGGAATCATTCTCGGTCTTGCTGTGGGAACCATTCCTCTGGATATTCCTGGAATGACGGCTCCTGTACGTCTGGGTATTGCTGGCGGTCCTATCGTGATGGGTATTCTGATTGGTGCGCTCGGTCCTCGTGTGCATTTCATCTCTTACATGACGCGAAGTGCGGGTCTGATGCTGCGAGAACTGGGTCTTGCCCTCTATCTCGGTTGCTTGGGTTTGGCGGCTGGTGGACAGTTCTTCGAGACGGTAGTCCGTCCGGAAGGTTTGATGTGGGTAGGCATAGGCTTCCTCATCACGGTTGTGCCTGTGGTTATCGTAGGTCTCATCATCCTGAAGACCAAGAAGTATGACTTCGGCAGTATCTGCGGAATCCTCTGTGGAAGTATGGCGAATCCGATGGCGCTTACTTACGCCAACGAGACGCTGGATGGCGATACGCCAAGTATCAGTTATGCTACGGTTTATCCGCTCGGCATGTTTATCAGAGTGGTGATAGCTCAGGTTATCGTGATGTTCTTTGTCTGATGTTACGATGTTTTCATCTGTTTCTGCGGATTCTGTCATCCGCAGATATGAAGAAAGGCTGGTTTCGGTTAGAAATCAGCCTTTCTTGTTACAGTCATCTTCTTTCCCGTCATCGGGTGCTCAAATGTGATTTCCTCTGCATGAAGATGCAGTCTTGTTGCCGGCTCGTTGCCATAGAGCGGATCGCCGATGATAGGGGCATTCAGACCTTCCTGATGAGCACAATGCACTCTCAGCTGGTGCGTTCTGCCCGTTTTAGGATAGAGCGCCAGGCGAAGATGGGTATCGTCAATACGCTCTAGAACCTCGTATTCTGTAATGGCTTCCTTACCCTGTTCGCGGTTTACAATCTGGCGTGGACGGTCTAGGAAATCTGCTATCAGGGGGAGCGAGATGTAACCTCTTCCGCCTTCAGCTTCTTTTAGAATCCGGTTGCACGATTCCTTGTCTTTTCCGCAAACGATGGCTACGTATTTCTTCTGAACCCGATGATTCAGAAACTCCTTCTGCAGGCGATGATAGGCAAATTCGGTCTTGGCAACAATCATCAGTCCGCTTGTTGCCATGTCCAGACGATGGACGATGAGCGGACCGGTAGCTTCCTGATATTTCCTGCGCATCAGAGCGTAGACGGAAGGCTGGGCTGCATCTTTCCCCGGAACCGAGAGTAAACCTTCGGGCTTATAGATGACTGCCAGTTCACGGTCTTCGTAGAGCGTTTCCACCTTATTATATATAGTAGTTTCGGTCTGTTGGGTTTCAAAGACTGTTTTAGGCAGCATCCAATGTAGTATCGGTTTGCATTTTCCGTTGCAGGCAGGATAAAACTGAAGATGATGTCTGATTTCTTCTTTCGGACTCTCTCCCCACCAGAACATCGCCATCTGCAGAGGCTTGTAGCCATGCTGGTAAGCGTATTGCAGGAGTTTCGGCTCGCAGCATTCTCCACTTCCGGCAGGTGGAATCTTAACCGCCTCGTCCTTGAAAATCTCCAGCAGATCCTTGGTTTCTCCTTCCGCATTCAGCATCTGGAATTTCGAAAACAGCCATTGCTGAAGTTCTTCAGATAACTGTTTGCGGAGCTGTTTCGCACTTTTCAAATCCTTTTCGTAGTTTTCATATAGCGTTTCGTACGCCGTCTTTTCGTTTATCGACTTTTTCAGCCTCTTCAGTTCTGCCTTCATAAACTGGCTCTCTTTTATCATCGCTTTCTCCTCTTCCTCGCTCAGGGGCGTTCCTGCCGAAAGGGCTTCCTGGCGCCTTGCATCTCGCTTTTCCTTTGCTTCTTTTATCTTTGTCTGATAGTTTGCGATAACTTCCTGGCGCTTTTGCTGCAAATCATCAATCAGGTTTTTCGCCTTTATCAGGTTTTCGTTGGCTTCAAACTGTCTGATTTGCTGGTTCATTTCCGAAATCTCAGCCTCATGTACCTTGAAATATCCGTCGGGTTGAAGATAATCGAAAACGGCTGGCACAAAACCTTCCCAGTCGCTTCTGCCGCCAATCTGTCCGCTATAAGCTCTCAGATAGCCAATCTTACTGTTGCCGGCTTCTACGATAAGCACGCCGAACATCTTTCCACGGTCTATTTCCTCCCGCCAGTCGTTTCGCTGTGAGAGTTCAGCCTGCAACTCTCTGCATGCTTCGATGCAGAGCGGATGAGGTTTGTAGCTGAATGGATTGTTCATCCTTTCAGGCATATTTTGGGGGGTGATGTTTTTAAATAATTGCATTTCCATGCTACAAAGATACACATTTAAACGCGTTTTAGTTCATATTTTATATAAAAAATGAGTTTTTCAGTTATTTTTTTGTTTATTTGGATTTTTTGTTGTACTTTCGCCAACGAGAACTTAAATTCATTTAAAAATAGTCTATCATGGCAAGTGAATATAGAAAGATAATGTTGGTGCAGATAAAGAATGGAGTGTGCCTTCTGTGCATATTCGCTCTTATGCTGTTGCTTGCCGCTTGCTTCTCCCTTCACACCACGCAGGCAGAGGTAAGATCCTTTAGCGTTATCCTGTTACTGGTCATCGGTTTGCTGCTAATGAGCGTGTTGGCTCTCATCGCTTTCATCCGTTACAAATGGATGCGCAGCAAGCATCAGCATCATGAGGAGATGAACCGGATGATGGCTCTGAAGATGGAGAATGTGCGCAATCGTTTCTCGCCTCATTTTGTATTTAATGTGCTCAATATCTTCGTATCTAATCTTCCGAAGGGGGTTAATGTCAAACCGCTTCAGCTCCTGATACAGGTACTGCGTGCCTACTTGCTTTCTTGCGATAAGATGGCGGTAAGTTTGGAAGAGGAACTGCAGATGGTGACGAGCTATTCTACTCTTCGCCATGAAACCAATCCGTTCCTTCCGATGCCTCAGTTCCATGTTGCCAAGGATGTGGATATGAAGCTCATGCTGCCGTCTATGATTATCCAGATTCCTGTAGAGAATGCTTTGAAACATGCTTTTGTGGGAATGAAAGAGACGGGAGATAAGCCTTTGCTGGATGTAAACATCTGGGTTGAGGACGATATGCTCCGCATAGATGTTACAGACAACGGATGTGGAGTTTCGGGTACCGTTGGCAAGAAAAAGAAAAATTGTGCTGCCAGTACGGGAACCGGATTGAGAATTCTGAACAGTACCATCGAAATGCTTAATGCAAGCAACGAACGCAAGATGTTTTTCAAGATGCAGAGCAACAGAGGAGCATCAGAAGAGGAGGGTGGTACCAGGAATAGAGGAATATGTGTAAGTATTGGAGTTCCATGTAATTACGATTATAATGTCTTTAAGTAAGAAACTTTTCATAAGAATTTAAAACGAAATAACATGCAAGATAGAATTAAGGTTGTGATTGTGGACGATGAACCACAGAGCATCCACAGGTTGCAGGATGATTTGGCAACTCTGGAAGATTTTGAGGTGATTGCCACATCCTCTTCGGCGGTATCGGCAAAGAATCTGGTGATGAGCATACAGCCCGATGTGCTGTTCATCGATGTTGAAATGCCTGGACAGACGGGTTTTGAGGTGTTGCAATCTCTGAGAGATGAAATTCCGATGGACCTTATCGTAGTATTTTACAGCGCCTTCGATAAGTATATGATTGATGCGCTCAGAGCCTCTGCCTTCGATTTCCTGTTGAAACCTTATCAGCAGGATGAGTTTGAACTGGTGGTAGACCGAATCCGGCAGAAAATGAAAGATGGAGATGATGTGGATGAAGATGCTTCTTCCGTTCCAGAGTCCTCTTCCTGTTCTTCTGAATCAGTCTTGGCTTCTCAGAAGGCTCAGGATTTTTCGGGAATGAATGGGATGCTGGGAACAGCAGCCAAGCGTCTTGCCATTCAGACCATTTCGGGTTTATTGATGTTGAAGCCCGATGATGTGTTCAGTTGCACTTTTGATGAGGCTACTCATCTTTGGCAGTTGAAGTTGTCGAATGGGCAGGTTTATAAATTGAAGAGGCAGGCCACGGCAAAGACCATCCTTTCCATGTCGCCTTCTCTGGCTCAGGTTCGTCAGGATTGCATCATCAATCTCGATTATCTTCTCTGCATCGAGAATTATACGCTCCGCTGCATCTTTTCTCCTCCTTTCGACCATGAGGAAATCACGGTTTCCCGCCGCTGCTATAAGGCGGTAAAGGATCAGTTGGAGATATTGTAGGGATAGGGAAAAAAGAGAGTGTGCAAGATGTAGTCTTTGCACGCCCTCTTCTTCTATGTTTTTATTCTTCAGTAATTCCCCAATCCAATAGCCTGTTTCACTTCTTGGTTTGGGAAACCTAAGAAATAGCCAAATTCATCGCTCGACTTGATGGTAAGGTAACCCGTCTGATAGAGAAAGAGTTCGGCACCACCATTTATGACATCAGAACTCTCAAGAGTCTTGCGTAAAATCGGACAATTTTCGAAATTTCGTAAGCGCAGTTCCATGTTGTCCACAAACTTAGGTAGCATGGAGGTTGCTCCTGATGAAACCCAGAAACAGCTCAAGTCTTGTGCGTCGAGTGCATTAAGGAGACTGAAAGGATTGTAGATGTCCACCATGTTTCTGCGACTGAAATGGTATCCATCGTAGTAATCCTTCAGATTATCATGAGTTTGCTGCAAGGTCCACTCGTTCACTTCAGCCATTCTTTCCAGTTCCGGCTTGAAGTTCTCCCCGATTTCTTCTGTAATACCGCAGATAGCTGCATATTCAGGAAGGAAACTGATATTGGTCAGGTTGTTGAGAACAGAGAAAAGAGAAATCTGCGTAAACTTGGTGATACCCGTAATGAAGACGAAACGTTGGTACGTATCATCAGCTTTCAAGATGGAAAATACACTTCTATATACTTCTGTGCAACCCTCATGCTCGGGAGTTTTCCACGAGTGCTGGAGAGGAGAGTCGTACTCATCGATAAGAATGGCAACCTTGAGCCCTGTTTGCTCATAGGCGGTTTTAATGATTAGGTCGAAGCGGTTTCCTAGTGAATCTGTTGGTTTGATATGGATGCCATATAATTGCTCATAAACATCAAAAGTTCGATCCAGATATGCCTTAACTTCATTTGCAGTCGCTCCCCCTCGACTCATGTCGAATCGAATAACCGGGTACTGTTTCCATTCCTTCTCCAAATCCATGATTTTCAGTCCTTCGAAGAGTTCTTTCCTTCCTTCGAAGTAAGCTTGGAGTGTATCAACAAGCACAGACTTACCGAATCGGCGAGGACGGATTTAAAAATTATATTGCCTGCCGTTGTTCGCCAAATTCCAGATGATGTCAGTCTTGTCAACATAGAGGTATCCTTCCTCTCTGATAACATTGAAAGACTGTATGCCTACCGGCAGCTTTCTGCATGCATTGTTTGCCATAATCTTTTCTTCTATTCCTATCTTTAGCCGCAAAGATACGGCTAATTTTTGAATCATGCAAGCTTTTGGCAATTAAAAAGATGTAAATAGATACCTGATAAAAGAATATATTGTACATGCTCTAGAAAAATGCATTTTTTCTTGTTTTTTTCACGGAAAAAACTTACTTTTGCACCATAATAGAGGAGAATTATAACAAAAAGGTGGAATGATTTGCTTATCACCACAACATTTAAACCCCATTAGTTATGACGGAAGATATTAATATATTGACATTCGATAACTTTATTCAAAAGATTAAGACTATCAAGACATATCGCAGTAACGCCAATAAGGAATACAAGGTAGTTAAGGTAAACAAGACCGCATTGGTACTTAGAGATCAGCGCACTAAGGCTGATTTTGAAGTACCAGCAGCCCAAGTATTCGCTGCCATGAAAGAACTTGGTATTGAAAACTGCACGGTTCTTGAAATGCGCCAGTATGTAGGAACACATGCTGCACCAGCCTCTGCCGCCCTCATCTTCTGGGCTTTCGGACGAGGACAGGTTCAGGCAGCAATAAAAAAGTTTGCCGATTTGACGTTTAGGATAATAAGAGAACAGCAAAAACGGAAATAGTAAATCTGGCAATCTGTACGGTTGAAAGCGCTTCTATTGACAATATATACGCAAGTTTGCTCCACGCGCCCTGGGCTAGGAGCTTTTGAGCCTTCAGCCCGTACTTGAACCACATGCGAAAGTTCTGTTTATAATTGACTGTAGATTTTACGTCTCATAACTTCCTGGTATTCTTGTTGTTGCACGTATCCTAGCTTTCAAAGTGCTAGATTTTACACGTATCCTCTTTTCAAATCTTTAAACGTTTGATAATGAGGTAATTATCTCTTCTGTATAGCGTGATGGATATTCCCGTTTTCGGAGTATCTGTCACGCTATTTAAGTATCTGTATATTAGTGTATTAATGCGCGTGGTGTATGTAAATCGTGATGGATGATAGATAATTATCTAAAACTTATTCACGAATATGGCTGCGTTGGGTTACGAATATGGCTGCGTTGGGTTACGAATATGGTTGCGTTGGGTTACGAATATGGCTGTGCTGGGTTACGAATATGGCTGCGCTGGGTTACGAATATGACTGCGTTGGGTTATGAATATGACTGCGTAAGCTAACGGAGCCGTATCCGTAGGCTTATCGAGACGTCTGCATCAGCTAACTGAGACGTCTGAACTCGCTGACTGAGCTACTTGAGTTAGCAAACTGAGCCACTTGAGAATTTTTCTTCATGTGCTTGCGTGCAACCATAGAAAAAATCAATTACGAAAACTCATTTGATTTCGATGCGGAGGGAATCCTTGTTGAATCGGATGCCGTCACGATTGATGAATCTGGATAAGGAACCATCGGCAGCCAGTTCTTTAGGAGTGCCGATAGAGAAACGGCTTTCTTCCATCAGCCAGAGACGGTCGGAGAGCTGGAGCGCCAACTCTACATCATGGGTTGACAGTAATATGGATTTATGCTGTTCGTTCGCCAGACGGCGGAGCATCTGTAGGGTTTCTATCTTGCTGGGGAAATCGAGGAAGGCGGTAGGCTCGTCCAGGATGATGATGCGGGTTTGCTGCGCCAAGGCTTTGGCTATCATTACTTTCTGGCGCTCACCATCGCTCAGTTCGCTGATGTTTCTCTGGGCAAGATGCTGAATGCCCGTTTCCTGAAGAGCAGAAGCAACAATCTGCTTGTCGGCAGCAGATAATGTGCCCCAGAAACCGGTATAGGGAGAACGGCCTATGCCAACAATCTCTTCTGCTGAGAGTTGGGCATGGTCTGTCTTCGATGTGAGAACGATGCTGATTTCTCTGGCGAGTTCCTGGGCAGAGAAATCAGAAAGGGATTTGTCTTGAATCAGGATTTCGCCATCAAGCGCTGGCTGAAATCCGGCTAAAGTTCTGAGTAAGGTAGATTTGCCCACTCCGTTGGCTCCGATGAGACAGGTCAGTTCACCGGCTTGGAGCGAGGCATGAACAGGTGAGGCTATCGTCCGGAGCTGGTGCTTCGAATGATAGCCTATAATCAGATTCTTTAATGTAATGCTTGATACCATCTAAAGAATATTTTCACCTTGAAACTTTACTTCCTGATAGAAAAAAGGAAGAATTACTTGGCTGCCAAAACCTCAACCTCTACGAGGGCGCCCTTTGGCAACTTCTCTACAGCTACGGCAGAACGAGCTGGATATGGCTGGCTGAAGAACTCGGCATAAACCTCGTTCATGGCTGCGAAATCGTCCATGCTGTTCAGATAAACTGTAGTCTTAACCACATGAGAAAGGTCGGTACCTGCTGCCTTCAGGATGTTCTGGGCGTTGGTGAGGCTCTGGCGAGTCTGCTCCTTGATGCCACCTTCTACGAAATTGCCTGTTGCAGGGTCGATAGGAATCTGACCAGATGCAAAAACAAAACCATTTACTTCGATAGCCTGGCTATATGGACCGATAGCTGCAGGCGCATTGTCTGTGTGAATTGCGTTCATAATCTTCAATTTATAATTTACAATTTATAATTTAACACTTAATACTTAATACTAAACATTGAACACTAACCATTCAACATTAAATATTATACTATCCAGAGATGGAATCCCTTTGATTCCAAAGCCTCCTTGATTTCTTTTACGTGTTCCTCGTCGCGAGTCTCCATGGTGAGGCGGAGCACGCAGGCATTCACCTTGTTGCGGTTGGCAGAACGGTCGTGGTGAACACCGGTGATATTACCGCCCAATCCGGCGATGACAGAGCAAACCTCTACCAATTCACCCGGTTTGTCATCCAGCTCCATCTCGATGGTGCAGAGACGGCCACTCTTGGCAAGACCACGGGTGATGACGCGGTTCAGGATGGTTACGTCGATATTACCGCCGCTTACCACGCAGATGGTTTTCTTGCCCTTCACCGGAACCTTGTTGTACATTACTGCTGCCACGCTGGCCGCACCGGCACCTTCGGCTACCATCTTCTCACTCTCTATGAGTTTCAGGATGGCTGCACAGATCTCATCCTCGCTCACGGTTACGATTTCGTCTACATAGTTGGAGCAGGTTTCAAAAGTAATCTTGCCCGGTTCCTTTACGGCAATACCATCGGCTACGGTCGCTACAGAAGGCAACTTCTCCTGTTTATGATCGTGCAGACTCTGGACCATACTTGCGGCTCCTTCAGCCTGAACACCATATACCTTTACATGCGGATTCAACGATTTGATGGCGAAAGCCACACCCGAAATCAGACCGCCGCCGCCAACAGGCACTACTACAGCCTCTACATCAGGCAGCTGGTCGATAATTTCCAATCCGATGGTGCCCTGCCCGGCGATGACATTCTCATCATCGAAAGGATGAACGAAGGTGTAGCCATGCTCATCTCTCAGTTCCAGCGCCTTCTGGTAGGCATCATCGTAAACGCCAGGTACCAGACAGACTTCAGCACCCAGTCGCTTGGTTGCTTCTACCTTGGAGATAGGAGCACCTTCAGGCAGACAGATGAGGCTCTTGACGCCCATGGCTGTAGCTCCCAGCGCTACACCCTGTGCATGGTTGCCCGCAGAACAGGCTATCACACCCTTCGCCTTTTCTTCATCGGTGAGTTGTGAAATCTTATAGTAAGCACCACGAATCTTGAACGAACCGGTCTTCTGCAGGCACTCTGGTTTCAAATAAACATCACTCTCTGGGTTGATTCTTGGCGTGTGAACCAACTCAGTCTTTCTTATTACCTTGCTCAGCACGAAGCGAGCCTTATAGAAATTGTCAAGTTGTAACATAACTGCTGATATGTGTATAGTTTATTTCGTGCAAAGTTACTATTATTTGAAGAAAATACAAAATAATTCGATTTAATTTTTGTTTATTCGATAACATTGCTTAACTTTGCGGCATAAAAACATAGTAACAAATAAACTAATTACTTTTATCTGGAAATGAAGAAAAATGTTTTAGCAGTAGCGCTGGCATTGATGGCGAGCATCGGTGCATATGCAGAGAAGAATACTGTCAGTTCTCCTGATGGTAAGTTGAATGTCGTGGTAGAAGACCGCGATGGCAAACTCTATTATTCCATCGACTATGCAGGCAAGCGGATGATGGAGGAATCACAGCTCGGACTCCTTGCCAATGTAGGCGATTTCAGTCAGGACTTGACCTATCAGGGCAAGAATGAGATAAAGGTGGAGAAGAGCTATGACCTCCGCACCGCCAAGTTTTCGCATGTAGATTATCATGCCAACCAGCTCAACGTGACATACATCAACGGTAAGAAGCAGCCAATGACGGTTACCTTCAATGTAAGCAACAATGATGTGGCATTCCGTTATACTTTTGATCAACTGAAGGCTCAGCATCTCATCGTAAACGAGGAGAAGACTGCCTTCAATCTGCCGAAGGTAACCACCACTTACCTCTGTCCACAGTCGGATCCGCTCATCGGTTTTGCCCGTACCAAACCAAGTTATGAAGAAGATTATGAGGTGGATCAGCCTCTTACAGCCAAGTCGGGTTATGGCCATGGCTATACCTTCCCTTGCCTCTTCAAGGTAGGTGGCGATGGCTGGGTATTGGTCAGCGAGACCGGTACTCACGGCAACTATCCGGGTTGTCACATCAGCGATTACGATGCTGCTAAGGGTTATCAGATAGCCTTCCCAATGGAGAAAGAGGCTGATGGCATCGGTTCTACATCGGCAGCTTTCATTCTTCCGGGTTCTACTCCTTGGCGTACCATTACCGTGGGTTCTGATTTGAAGCCTCTGGTAGAGACCACCATTCCATACGATGTAGTAGAGCCAAGATTCGAGGCTTCCCAGAAATACGGAACAGGCAAGTATGCCTGGAGCTGGCTCATCTGGCAGGATGAATCCTGCAACTATAACGACCAGAAGCAGTTCATCGACCTGGCTGCTACCATGGGATATGAATATGTGCTGGTTGATGCGCTCTGGGATACCCAGATTGGTAGAGACAAGATAGCAGAGTTGAGCAAGTATGCGCAGAGCAAGAATGTGAGTCTGATGCTCTGGTATAATTCCAATGGTGTGGTCAACGATGCACCTCAGGGACCTCGTGGCATCATGGATAACATCGTGGCCCGCAAGAAGGAGATGGCCTGGATGAAGAGTATCGGTATCAAGGGTATCAAGGTGGATTTCTTTGGTGGCGACAAGCAGCACACCATGCAGCAGTATGAAGACATCCTCAGCGATGCCAATGATTATGGCATTCAGGTTATCTTCCATGGCTGCACCCTGCCAAGAGGTTGGGAGCGCATGTATCCTAACTATGTATCGAGCGAGGCTGTACTGGCTTCGGAGAATGTATTCTTCTCTGATTATCATGCCAAGCAGGAGGCTTTCGAACTGACCATGCATCCATTCTGCCGCAACGCCGTGGCTGCGATGGATTGGGGTGGTACCATCATGAACAAGTATCTCTCTAAAGATAACAAGAGTCGTCATCGCCGTTATACCACCGATGTTTTCGAGATGGCTTCGGCTATCATAAACCAGGCAGCTATCCAATGTATCGCCATCTATCCGAATAATCTCTCCGAGCTTCCTCAGCACGAGATTGATTTCCTGAAGAGCGTTCCTACTACCTGGGATGAGACCAAGTTCATCGCCGGTTATCCTGGAAAATATGCCGTTGTTGCCCGTCGCCATGGTGATAAATGGTATGTGGCTGGTTTGAACGGCACCGACCAGGTGATGAAGCTCACCCTAAATCTGCCAATGCTTGCCGGCAAGAGCGTTACCTATTATCATGAAACTGCCAGCAAGGACAAGAAGGCTCTCTGGCCTGTTTCTCAGATGAAGACCGTAAAGGTGGATAAGAAGGGAAACCTGAAGGTGGAAATGCAGCCTAAGGGTGGACTGATTGTTGAAAGGTAAAAGAGGGTGTGTCATAAGTCTATGGCGCACCCT
>UMJF01010238.1_pt1 | contig 38484 bp, 31 predicted proteins | sample 1966001 | NCBI WGS metagenome assembly UMJF01 (sample SAMEA4836145, study PRJEB28245) | human gut metagenome | biome: gut microbiome; material: fecal sample | place: Denmark | collected 2008 | reverse complement strand
GGGGTCCTGTCTGTTTATTGGTATGGCAGGATAGTGTGGATGGTATGGGGAAGGGAATCAAAGTGGGAGAAAAAGATGAATTATCAGAAAATTATATATAATAGATAAAATATACAATATAAATAAAAGATATATAACGATATAAAAGAAAATATAAAGAAATATACAAAAATGTGTTGACAAATATGAGAGCCGGTGGTATTATAAACTCATCAAAAGAAAACAAGAAAAATAAAATCAACAAACTTAATTAAAAAATCATTCAATTCATAGCATATATAAATGTTACATGAAAGGGATGAAATTATAAGAAAGGTAAAGGTGATACCGTTGGGAAAGTAGTCAATCATTTTCAATATGAGAAGTGGCAGAAATCAAGTTTCCTGCAAGAAAGACCTGATACATAAATTATCCATTATTTAAATCAGATTATCGGAATACATTCGGAAGAGAATATTAAATATATTACCTGGTGAACAGGACTTTCAGAAAAAGGATAATCTTTATAAACGTATTACAGGTATATAGAATTGATTACTCATATTGAATAACTGTCACGAACCTGATATAAAGATTTTTGAATCTGTGTAAAGAAACATTTTCAAATATTGCGATCCATAAACGTGAGTTATATGAATCAAAGCTTTACATCAGAAGAATATCTTCTCACAAAAGATATTAAACAGAAATAACAGAAACCTTATTCCCGAAGAAAACAGTTTGAAATTTAAGAAGTTAAGTTTGAAGCTGCTTTAGTCTGACGGAAAAGATTTCAGAGATTATTTCAAAATGGAATTATAATCCGTAAATTATAATTTCGACTCTATGAACTTTCTAAATGAATCGAATGATAAACATCATATCGTTTATGAGCAGGAAATTAAATGAACTGTAACCGAATAAAGACACGATATAATATATATAATAAAAACTGAATACAGAAGATTGAAGAAAGTATACTATAAGAGGTATCAGAGGATTTCAATCAGCAAACAAGACGAAAAGTTTTGAAAGAACAAAGAGGTAAATTAAAATTGAATATTGAAGATTGTTAAGACGGTCATCATTTCAGGATTATGAAAAGTAATTGTTAAGAGAAGTGATGACCGTCTGACTGTTGTATAAAAAAGTTTTTTACGATATACTCTCCATAGAAAGTGCGAAAGCATAAAAGGGAGAGCTTTTTTTATGTGGAATAATAAGAATAGTATAGAAGATATGATCATATTTGAGGATAAAGACATTCTGGTATGCCATAAAGCTGCGGGTATTGCAGTTCAAAATGCACGAATTGGAGCTGCAGATATGGAAAGTTCTTTAAAGAATTATCTGGCTTTAAAAAATACGGAAACAGTTCCTTATCTGGGAGTTGTGCACAGACTGGATCAACCGGTTGAAGGGGTTCTGGTATTTGCAAAGAATAAAAAAGCAGCAGCTGGTCTGACGAGGCAGATTACAACGGGAAATATTGTCAAAGAATATCTGGCAGTGACAGACAGGATGTCGGAGAAACGCCAGGGACGACTGGAAGATTATCTGATAAAAAATGGAAGAACCAATACTTCTGAAGTAGTAACATCAAAGACGAGCGGAGCTAAAAAAGCAGTTTTAGATTATGAGGTTATACATCAAATTTCAGATGAGAGGACAGAGAGCGGAAAAAGAATCCTTATAAAAATTCATTTGGAAACCGGTCGTCATCATCAGATACGTGTACAGATGGCGCATGCAGGAATGCCGCTTCTTGGTGACCGTAAATATAATCCAGGAGAGATATCTCAATTACCACTTGGATTGTGTTCCTGTCATCTGATATTTCGTCATCCGATTACCGGAAAGAAGATGGAGTTTCAGGTAACGCCGAATGGAGAAAGTTTTGCAGGTTTCCCAAATCCGTGATTTTAAAACTGGTAAAATTGCCGTATTTTCTTCTAAAAGATGAAAAAACTATGAAATCTATAGACGCAAAAAAGAAAATGTGTATAATGTAGAAAGATAACGGTAACAGAGCGCATTTGTATAAAAATATATTCAGAAAAGAGGAAAATACGATGAAAAAAGCAGCTGTTGTGGTGCTTCTTCTTGCAGGTGTGGCTGCAGTGGCAGGAGAAGCCGGTATAATGGATGGCTTTGGTAATTTTGTTGCGGATGTGCAGGCAGAAGATGAACTGCCGGATAACGAGAAAGCTCAAAATGAATCAGAAGAAGTAACAGGTGAGGAAGAGGACAGTGCATCCAAGATAGATACTTCCATCACAATTGGGGCAGGGAGCAGGATTGCTGTTGTAAGCAAGGCTACAGATGGAGAATACTGGAAACTTGTTCACCGGGGCATGGAAGATGCTGTGAAGGATATCAATACAGCATATGATTTTTCTTCCGATGATGCAGTCACTATGACATTTGAAGGACCTTCCGATGAACAGGATGTAGAAACACAGATCAATACGCTTGATGCGGTAATTGCGGAGAATCCAACGGTTCTTTGTATGTCTGCAGGTGACATTGAATCCTGTCAGGCACAGCTTGAAGCAGCAAGTGAAAACGGAATTCCGGTCGTAGTATTCGATTCTAATGTTAACGAGGATGAACTTGTGGCAGCATTTCGCGGAACCGATAATACATATGTAGGAAAGCTTGCCGCAGAAAAACTGGCAGACGCTATTGGCGGGTCCGGTAAGATTGCAGTATTTTCTGCCCAGGAAAAGACAGAAAGTTCCCAGAAACGAGTGGAGGGATTCAAAGAAACCCTTGCAGAGTATCCGGATATTACGATCGTAAGTGAATTGTATACAGATAAAGTAGATGATATGGAAACTGCAATGGCAGATGTACTTAACAGATATCCGGATCTGAGTGGAGTGTTCTGCACAAACGAAAATGTTTCAGATCTGTATCTTGGTCTTGATAAGGGAGAGAAGGCTCCGGTTATGGTTGGAGTTGATGCGACGACTGTTCAGCAGAAAGCGATTGCAGATGGACAGGAACTTGGAACAGTATCACAGGATCCATATGCTATAGGATATCAGACGATCATTGCGGCTGCACAGACAATGTCCACGGATGCTCAAAAGGCTGAGAAAGTAGAGAAGAATGTTCTTCTTGAGCCTAAATGGATCGATGCATCAAATATCGGCGATGAGACCAACAGTAATTATCTTTATTCCAAATAATATATGATAAGGGCAAAAGGGTGTCATAAATAGTTTTCAACTCCGGCAAGGACAGTTCACATCGAACTGTCCTTGTGTTATAATAGATAAGATTCGACGAAAATATAATGAATCGGATTTAGAATGGAGGAAATTTTTTTGAAGGAAAGAGAAACATTTGGCTCAAGACTTGGATTCATTCTGGTTTCTGCAGGGTGTGCAGTAGGTCTTGGAAACGTATGGAAATTCCCATACATGACAGGAAAATATGGCGGAGCTGCTTTTATCCTGATCTATCTTGCCTTTCTCGTACTGCTTGGTCTGCCGATTCTTGTAAGTGAATTTGCAGTAGGACGAAGCAGCAGATTGAGTACGGCAAGAGCATTTCACAAACTGGAGCCGGAGGACTCTAATTTCCATAAGTACAGTTATATGGGAATGATCGGTAACTACATGTTGATGATGTTTTATACGATGGTTGCCGGATGGATGATGTACTATTGCTATGTTATGGCAACCGGGAAACTGAGCGGAGCTTCGTCTGATGAAGTGAGCGGTTTTTTTTCGAATCTGATGACATCTACAGGAACGATGACCGGTTGGATGATCGTAGCTGTTCTTCTGTCATTTGGCGTATGTTCACTGGGACTTCAGAATGGAATCGAGCGTATCACAAAAGTCATGATGATCTGCCTTCTGGCACTGATTGTGGTACTGGCTGTGCATTCTGTAACTTTGGACGGAGCGATGGAAGGTGTGAAATTTTACCTTGTACCAAACCTCGACAACATCCGTGAGGCTGGCCTTGGAAACGTGATCTTTGGTGCACTGTCTCAGGCATTCTTTACTTTGAGCATCGGTATTGGTGCGATGGAGATCTTCGGAAGCTATATGGGTAAGGAACGTACCCTTGCAGGAGAAAGTATCAACATCCTGATTCTGGACACCTTTGTAGCACTGATGGCAGGACTTATCATTATTCCCGCATGCTTTGCATTTAACGTAGAACCTGGTGCGGGTCCTGGACTTGTCTTCATCACTCTGCCGAACGTATTCAACCAGATGGCAGGTGGCAGACTCTGGGGAGCTCTGTTCTTCCTGTTTATGTCCTTTGCAGCTCTGTCTACTGTTATTGCAGTATTTGAGAATATTCTGTCCTTTGCAATGGATCTGTGGGGCTGGAAACGTAATAAAGCAGTTATTTTTAATATCGTCCTGATCATTATCCTTTCCATGCCGGCAATCCTTGGATTTGGACCATGGTCCGGAATTCAGATCCTCGGTGAAGGAACAAATATCATGGATCTGGAAGATTTCATTATTTCAAATAACATCCTGCCACTTGGTTCAGTAATTTTTGTAATCTTCTGTGCATCTAAGAATGGGTGGGGATGGGACAACTTCATTAAGGAAGCCAATACTGGAAAAGGAATAAAATTCCCGACATGTATCAGAAATTACATGTTGTGGGTAATTCCGGTCGTTGTAGCGATTATTTATCTGAAAGGTTATTATGATATGTTCCAGCCGAAAGGAAATACTTATCTGATTCCATGGATGATCGTGGGCATCGCAATGCTGGTATTGGTAGGATGGATTTCATTCGGACACAGCAAAAAGAAAAAATAAAGATACTATGGAACAATCCGCAGGTATCGTAAATATAATAGAAATAAGAGGAGACATAAATTATGATAGCAGAAAAAATGAAACCTTTTGTACAGAACAATTCAGCAATTCGTATGATGTTCGAAGAAGGAAATCGTCTCCGGGCAAAGTATGGTGCGGACAAAGTCTATGACTTCAGCCTTGGTAATCCAAGTGTTCCGGCACCGGACTGTGTACGCGAAGCAATCATAGATCTCGTAAACAACGAAGAACCGACGGTTCTTCACGGATATATGAATAATGCCGGATTTGAGGATGTCAGAGAGACGATCGCACAGTCTCTGAACCGCCGTTTCGGGACAGCTTTTTCTGCACATAATCTGATCATGACAGTTGGTGCTGCCAGCGGTCTGAATGTCATCCTCAAGACGATACTGAATCCGGGCGAGGAAGTGATCGTTTTTGCACCGTACTTTCTGGAATACGGTGCATATGTACGTAACTATGACGGTAAGCTTGTGGAAATCTCTCCTAATACAGAGACTTTCCAGCCAAATCTGAAAGAACTGGAAGAGAAGATTACAGCCAATACCCGTGCAGTGATCGTAAATACGCCACATAACCCGACCGGTGTTGTTTATTCTGAGGAGACGATCAAAGAACTTGCTGCGATCCTCGAGAAAAAACAGCAGGAGTTTGGTTCTGTGATCTATCTGATTTCGGATGAACCGTATAGAGAACTGGCTTATGATGGCGTAGAAGTTCCATACCTGACGAAATATTATAAGAATACGGTTGTAGGATATTCCTACAGCAAATCTCTGTCTCTGCCGGGAGAGCGTATTGGATATCTGGTCATCCCGGATGAACTGGAAGACAGCGCAACAGTCATCACAGCAGCAGCAATTGCAAACCGTGTACTTGGAAGTGTTAATGCACCATCCCTTATGCAGAAAGTCATCCAGAAATGCGTAGATGCAGAAGTGGATGTGGCTGCTTATGACAGAAACCGTCTGGCACTTTACAATGGCCTTAAAGAATGTGGATTTGAATGTATCAAACCACAGGGCGCATTTTATCTGTTTGTGAAATCTCCGGTTGCAGATGAGAAGCAGTTCTGCGAGGCTGGTAAGAAATATAATATCCTGATGGTTCCGGGAAGCTCCTTTGCCTGCCCTGGATATGTAAGACTGGCATATTGTGTATCTTACGAGACGATTCAGAATTCTCTGCCTGAATTTAAGAAGCTGGCAGCAGAGTATGGGCTGTAGGAAGCCGGAATGTACAGTACACGAATTTGTAAAATGTATAATAGAAATTTATAAGAGTAAAAACAGATAAAAAAGACGCAGGAGCTGACTTTTTTGGTCATGCCCCTGCGTCTTTTGCAGTGCATATCGAGGAAGCACCGGTGGTGCGCTGGTCAGATCTTGTCAATTTTTTTACGGATATCCAGCATTTTCTGATCGAGCTGTGTGATCACAGAAGCACACTGCTGTAATTCTTCATTGATCACTGCTGCCTGCTTTTGTCCGCGTTTGTAACGCAATTGATGGTCGAGGTTGGCCCAGTAATCCATGGCAGCAGTTCGAAGCTGCAATTCTAGTTTGATCCACTGGTTTTCTTTCTGGAATGGAATTGCAATTTCCAGAATCAGATGAAGGCTTTGATAGCCGGATTTCTTTGGCTGCTGTACATAATCTTTGATTTTCAGGATATGGATATCCTGTTGTTTTTCGATCAGGTCAGCCACTTTGTAAATATCATCTACATAAGCACATACAGCACGAACGCCAATCAGGTCATTGATCTTTTCCAGTGCCAGATCAAAATTCAGGTCCAGTCCTTTTTTCTGCATTTTTTTGCAGACACTGTCATAGCTTTTGAGTCTCCATGTTTTCATCTGAATAAAATTTCGTTTATATTTCATCAGCAGAAATGTGTTGATGATGTCGAGTTTGGTCATCATAAGATTGATGGCACATTGTCCTTTAATGCTAAATTCGCTGTCGGTCAGCATGCTCTTAAGAAGTTCTTTCTTTTTCAATTTCTGTCTTTCTTCCTCTAATTGTATCAGTGTAAATGTTTCTGTTGCCCGTAATGCATTTCCCGTTCCCATTAGAATACTCCTCCAGTAATAAATCTGTACGTGATTTGCGTTAAATCAAAGTTAAACAGTCGCGTTGCCAGCGTTAGCTGGAATGCAACCCGTGTGTGGGAATTTTGATTTGGATTTCTGTTTCCCATCATTTAATCTATGAAAAGGGGTGGAGAAATATGACAGGAAAAAATAGAAAATTTTGTTATGAAAATCACAATCTTATGAGTATGAAATCGAGGAAACAGACTTTGAAAACAGGTGTATATCAAATTTTTTGCCTGGGAATTAAGAGGAATGATGAAAATACGGATTGTATAAAATGCTGATTAATGGCGAAAATGTAAGAAATAATTTGTTTGAAATTTTAACAAAATACAGATTGACAAATGATTAACGAACCCGTATAATAAGCGCATATCAATCATTGATAAATAATTAACGTTAATAAATTGACGGAATTGTTTATCGGACTAAAGAATAAGGCTCATATCATAACAGAAAAACAGGAGGATTCACAAATGGCAAAGAAAGAAACCCACATCCCGGCAATCATTGATACTCCGGAAGCACTGGAAGCAAAGATCGCTGCGATGAAAGAAGCACAGAAACTTTTCGCCACTTATACACAGGAGCAGGTAGATAAAATCTTCAAAGCTGCTGCAACTGCAGCTGATAAAGCACGTATCCCGCTTGCAAAAGCTGCTGTTGAAGAAACTGGAATGGGTATCGTTGAAGATAAGGTCATCAAAAATCATTATGCAGCAGAATATATCTACAATGCGTATAAAAACACCAAAACCTGTGGCGTTCTTGAAGAAGATCCGGTTTATGGAATCAAGAAGATTGCGGAGCCGATCGGTCTGATCGCGGCAGTTATTCCAACTACAAACCCGACTTCCACAGCAATCTTTAAAACGCTGATCGCGTTAAAAACCAGAAATGCGATCATCATCAGCCCACATCCTCGTGCAAAAGGAAGTACGATTGAAGCTGCAAGAGTTGTTCTGGAAGCTGCTGTAAAAGCAGGTGCTCCGGAAGGCATTATCGGATGGATCGATGTACCGAGCCTTGAACTTACAAATCTTGTAATGAAAGAAGCTGACATCATTCTTGCAACAGGTGGTCCTGGAATGGTTAAAGCGGCATATTCTTCCGGAAAACCGGCACTTGGAGTTGGCGCCGGAAACACACCGGTTATCATTGATGACACTGCAGATGTTCGTCTGGCAGTAAACTCTATCATTCACTCCAAAACATTTGATAATGGTATGATCTGTGCATCCGAACAGTCCGTAACAGTTCTCGAAGGTGTATATAAAGCAGTTAAAGAAGAATTTCAGTATAGAGGATGCTACTTCCTGAAGAAAGATGAGATTGAAAAAGTAAGAAAAACAATCCTGATCAATGGTGCACTGAATGCCAAGATCGTTGGACAGAAAGCTGCTACGATTGCAGAGATGGCAGGCGTTACAGTTCCGGCAGAAACCAAGATCCTGATCGGTGAAGTAGAATCTGTAGATATCAGTGAAGAGTTTGCACACGAGAAACTTTCTCCGGTACTTGCCATGTACAAGGCAAAAACATTCGACGAAGCGATCGCAAAAGCAGAACAGCTTGTAGCTGACGGTGGATATGGACATACCTCTTCTCTGTATATCAATGTGAATGAGAAAGAAAAAATGGCAAAACATGCAGCAGCAATGAAGACCTGCCGAATCCTGATCAATACTCCATCTTCTCAGGGTGGTATCGGAGATCTTTACAACTTCAAACTCGTACCATCTCTGACACTTGGCTGTGGTTCCTGGGGTGGAAACTCTGTATCTGAAAACGTTGGTGTGAAACATCTGATTAATATCAAGACTGTTGCTGAGAGGAGAGAGAACATGCTCTGGATGAGAACCCCGGAAAAAGTTTACTTCAAAAAAGGCTGCCTGCCGGTTGCTCTGGATGAGCTGAAAAATGTGATGGGCAAGAAACGCTGCTTCATCGTAACAGACTCCTTCCTGTACAAGAATGGATATACAAAGAAAATTGAAGATAAACTGGATGAGATGGGAATTGTTCATACATGCTTCTCTGATGTAGAACCTGATCCGTCTCTGGCTTCTGCAAAAGCAGGTGCAGCAGCAATGCGTGCATTTGAGCCGGACTGCATCATTGCAATGGGCGGCGGATCTGCAATGGATGCCGGTAAGATCATGTGGGTTCTTTATGAAAATCCAGATGCAGACTTCGATGACATGGCAATGGATTTCATGGATATCCGTAAGAGAATCTACACATTCCCGAAAATGGGTAAAAAAGCTTACTTTATCGCTGTACCTACATCTTCCGGTACAGGATCTGAGGTAACACCGTTTGCCATCATTACAGACAAAGAAACAGGAATTAAATGGCCACTGGCTGACTATGAACTGATGCCGGATATGGCAATCGTGGATACCGACAACATGATGAGTGCACCAAAAGGACTGACAAGTGCTTCTGGTATCGATGTTATGACACATGCGATCGAAGCATATGTTTCTATGATGGCTTCTGACTACACAGACGGACTTGCTCTCCGTGCGATCAAACTTGTATTTGATTATCTGCCAAGAGCATACAGAGATGGAAATGATGTAGAAGCAAGAGATCATATGGCAAATGCATCCTGCATGGCCGGTATGGCATTTGCAAATGCATTCCTTGGAGTAAACCATTCCTTGGCTCACAAACTGGGTGCTTTCCATCACATCCCGCACGGTATCGCAAATGCTCTGGTCCTGACAGATGTTATGCGTTACAATGCTGATGAAGTTCCGACCAAGATGGGTACTTTCCCGCAGTATCAGTATCCAAAGACACTGGCACGTTATGCAGAGATCGGACGTTTTGTAGGACTGACAGGAAAAGATGACAAAGAAGTATTTGAGAAACTTCTGGATAAACTGGAAGAACTCAAGAAGATTATTGAGATCAAACCTACGATCAAAGATTATGGTGTAGATGAGAAATACTTCCTTGAGACTCTGGATGAGATGAGTGAACAGGCATTTAATGACCAGTGTACCGGTGCAAACCCGAGATATCCACTTATTGCAGAACTGAAAGAAATCTACCTGAAAGCATACTATGGTAAATAATAAATTTTAGATTGGTGTGTTTTCTTCCATAAAAATATTATAAGCAGTGATTGCCCCGGAATTACAGGAATGTAATACCGGGGCAATTGCTTTATTAGCCATACTATTGTAAGAGAAATTTAGATAAAATTCAGAATCTGTGTATTGCAAGCCGGGGGATATGGATGTTACAATAAGCACTAATGACAATGTTAACATAAACAGAGAGCTTATATAGGAGATATATAAGGAAAAGAAGCTGATGCTTCAGGGGGCATGATTATTGAAACAAAATGAAAACACAAAATATGTAAAACTTGGTATTACAGGAGCGGCAGTTCTGGCATTTGGATTTGCTATCATGTATATTCTGAATCAGAGCAAGAATATTGCAGCAGGTATTCAGTTGGTATTTAATATTCTGAAACCTTTCCTGTATGGTGCGTTGATTGCCTATCTGCTGGCACCGATCTGTAACCGGATGGATGAGCGTTTCCTGAAATGGTTTCCCAAGGCAACAGAAAAGCAGAAGAAAGGTTTGAAATTTCTATCTATTGCAATTGCAGTTATTTGTGCAGTCACGATTGTAGTTCTGCTGATTCTGCTGATTCTTCCGCAGGTATGGGACAGCACAGTGAAGATCATTAAGATACTTCCGGCCAGACTTGCCTATTGTAACCGCATGATTGATCAGCTGCTCAAGGATCAGCCGGAATTGCAGACATATTTTAATCATTTTTCATCACAGGTGGAGAATGGTCTGAATGATGTTCTGAAAGCAAATTCCAGTATGATGACAACGATTCAGGGAATTGTCAATAATATTACAGTACAGTTGATCGAGGTTTTAAGCGTATTCAAAAATATGTTTCTTGGATTTTTGATCGCAGTATATCTTCTTGCAAGCCGTAAACTGTTTGGAGCACAGGCAAAGCTTCTTCTGTATGGTATCTTTCCGAATAAATGGGCGAAGATCATTGAAGAAGAAGTTCATTATACAGACAAAATGTTTAACGGTTTCTTTGTTGGTAAGATCATCGATTCTGCAATTATCGGTCTGATCTGCTTTGCGGGAACCACTTTATTGGGATTCGAATCCGCTGCATTTATCAGTGTTGTGATTGGTGTGACGAATATCATTCCGTTTTTCGGACCATTTATCGGAGCAATTCCATGTGCATTATTACTGCTTCTGGGAAGTAATCCGTGGGATGCTTTATACTTCCTGATTTTTATCGTGATACTTCAGCAGGTGGACGGAAATATCATCGGACCGAAGATCCTTGGTAATACAACCGGAGTTTCCAGTTTCTGGGTATTATTTTCCATTCTGTTATTTGGAGGTCTGTGGGGACTGGTTGGTATGGTGATCGCAGTACCATTGTTTGGGGTTATCTATGATATTATCCGTAAACTGACAGCAAGAGGACTGAAAAGAAACCGACATGAAGAGATGATGCAGGAATATAATGAAAAATTTCATGAAGAGCCTGAAGAAACAGAGACAACTCAAAAGGATACGTTCAGCAAAAAAATTAATGCAAAAATCAATGAGTACATTGATAAGAATGTAAATAACAAATAGCATATTGAGTATAAAAATAAGTCCCATGAGTTTTGACTCATGGGACTTATTTTATGTAAAACACCTTAAGGTGTTTATATTAATGTTTTTATCACTGCTTACGAAATGCTGCACGTTTTCTTTCTCTAGGATCCAGAATTCTCTTACGGATACGAAGGCTTTCTGGTGTTACTTCCAGAAGTTCGTCCTGATCGATGAATTCGATTGCCTGCTCAAGGCTGAGAACTCTTGGCGGTGTCAGTTTCAGAGCTTCATCCGCGGAAGAAGAACGTGTATTGGTCAGATGTTTTGTCTTGCAGACATTCAGCTCGATGTCTTCGGCTTTACCATTCTGTCCGATGACCATACCACTGTATACTTTTTCGCCAGGACCAACGAAGAGTGTTCCACGATCCTGCGCTGAGAACAGACCATATGCAACTGCTTCACCGGATTCAAAGGCAATCAGGGATCCCTGTTTACGATACTGGAAATCTCCTTTATATGGTGCATATCCGTCGAAAGTAGTATTCAGGATACCGGTACCCTTGGTGGAAGTCAGAAATTCACCACGGAATCCGATCAGTCCACGGGATGGAATGTGGAATTCCAGACGAACAGATCCGTCACTTGCTGTGCTCATTCCCTGAAGTTCACCTTTACGCTCGCTCAGTTTCTGGATAACAGTACCGGAGAATTCTTCCGGAACATCTACATAAGCGATTTCCATTGGCTCAAGTTTCTTACCACGTTCGTCCGTGTGATACAGAACTTCCGGTTTACTTACTGCGAATTCATAACCTTCACGGCGCATGTTCTCAATCAGTACGGACAGATGAAGTTCACCACGTCCGGAAACTTTGAAGCACTCTGTAGAGTCAGTATCTTCTACACGAAGGCTGACATCGGTGTTCAGCTCACGGTACAGACGGTCACGAAGATGACGGGAGGTGATGTATTTACCTTCCTGTCCGGCGAGCGGGCTGTCATTTACCATGAAGTTCATGGAAAGAGTTGGTTCGGAAATCTTCTGGAAAGGAATTGCTTCCGGGTTGTCACCGCCGCAGAGGGTATCACCGATATGGATATCTTCGATACCGGAGATCGCTACGATAGATCCGATAGATGCTTCTTTTACTTCGACCTTGTTCAGACCATCAAACTCATAAAGCTTGCTGATCTTAACTTTTTTACGTTTGTCAAGGTCGTGGTGGTTCAGAAGTGTCAGCTCCTGGTTTACTGCAATTTTTCCATTTTCAACTTTGCCGACACCGATACGTCCAACATATTCGTTGTAATCGATGGTACTGATCAGTACCTGTGTGTCTGCGTCCGGATCACCTTCCGGTGCCGGGATATATTTCAGGATGGTTTCAAACAGCGGAGCCATGGTTTCCGGTGTGTCTGCAAGGTCAAGAACTGCATGTCCTGCTTTGGCGGATGCATACAGGAACGGGCAGTCAAGCTGCTCATCGGATGCTTCAAGGTCCATGAGAAGTTCCAGAACTTCATCAATAACTTCTTCCGGACGGGCTTCCGGACGGTCGATCTTGTTGATGCAGACGATGACATGAAGGTCCAGCTCCAGAGCTTTACGGAGAACGAATTTAGTCTGTGGCATAGCACCTTCAAAGGCATCTACCAGAAGAATAACGCCGTCTACCATCTTAAGAACACGTTCTACTTCACCACCGAAGTCTGCATGGCCAGGGGTATCAATGATATTGATCTTTACTCCCTTGTAATGTACAGCAGTGTTTTTGGATAAAATAGTAATTCCACGCTCACGTTCAATGTCGTTGGAGTCCATGACACGTTCCTGAACTTCCTGGTTTTCACGGAATACACCGCTTTGTTTAAGGAGCTGATCCACCAGGGTAGTTTTGCCGTGATCGACATGGGCGATGATGGCAACGTTACGTACGTCTTCGCGTTTTGTCTTCATAAAAATCGAAATCCTTTCTTTTTTCTTCTATATAAATGTGTAAAAACTCTTTTTCGTGATACGATATTCCAGTTTACCACATTTTTCGCAGATTACAAGGAGTTACAGAAATTTTTTTAATTTTTTGGTTCTAAATCTTCAGGGGTATTCATAGCTTAGTATAGACAAAATACCCAAAGAGGAAGGAGAACAACATTATGGCAGACAAAATCATTGAAAACAATCAGGTATCGATCATGGGGAAAATTGATACAGGCTTCACATTCAGTCATCAGGTATTTGGTGAAGGCTTTTATACCATGGAGCTTCTTGTGCGCAGGCTGAGTGATTCTGAGGACAGGATTCCGGTCATGGTTTCAGAAAGGCTTCTGGATATAACGCAGGATTATACGGGGCAGTATATTGAGATCCATGGACAATTCCGGTCTTATAACAGGCATGAAGAAAAACATAACCGTCTGGTTCTTTCTGTTTTTGCGAGGGAAGTAAATTTTGTTGAGGAGCAGGACGAATCACTTCCGGTCAATCAGATCTTCCTGGATGGATTTATCTGTAAGCCGCCGGTCTACCGAAAAACGCCGCTTGGCAGAGAAATTGCAGATATGCTTCTGGCAGTGAACCGTCCTTACAGTAAATCTGATTACATACCATGTATCTGCTGGGGCAGAAATGCCAGATATGCATCAGCGTTTACTGTTGGAGGTCATGTGCTTCTGTGGGGAAGAATTCAGAGCCGTGAATATATGAAGCGGATCGGTGAGAATCAGTCAGAGAGAAGAACAGCATATGAGGTGTCTGTAAGTAAGCTGGAATATATAGATTAGAAGGGGCAAAGTAGTTCGGTATTGCTTTTTTGGCGGAACTGCGGTAAGATAAGACCAATAATGCGATAAGCGAGTCTTAGATAACATTAAGAGGAAGTATTATGGAAAAAGAATTAACAGAGGTATACTGCGGAAACGGCAAAGGCAAGACTGCACTGGCTATCGGACAGAGTCTCCGTGTGGCTACCCAGGGCAAAAGCGTGATCGTGATCCAGTTTCTGAAAGGAAGAGACCAGCGTTCGCTGGATTTCCTGCAGGATGTGGACAACCTGGATTTTAAGATCTTTCGCTTCGAAAAGAGAGAATGCTGCTACGAAGACCTGACAGAAGAAGAAAAGGCAGAGGAGAAATCCAACATTCTGAACGGACTGAATTTTGCCCGTAAAGTTGTTGTTACTCAGGAATGCGATTTTTTGGTTCTTGATGAGATTCTTGGACTTCTTGACTGTGGTATCATAACAGTTGAGGGAATCGCAGATATACTGAAACACAAGGATGAATCTATGCATATTGTCATGACTGGATGGAATTTCCCGGAGGAATTAAGACCGTATGTAGATGTGATCACAACGCTGAACACCGAGGAAGTTCATCCATTGGATGCCAACGAATAATATAAATTACAGAAGAATAAAAGGAGGAGTTAAAATGGCAATTTTTAAAGGTGCGGGCGTCGCAATTGTTACCCCTATGTATGAAGATGGAAAGGTGAATTACGATAAACTGGAAGAACTGCTGGAATTCCAGATCGCCAACAGCACAGATGCCATTATTATCTGTGGAACAACCGGTGAGTCTTCTACAATGACACACGGAGAACATCTTAAAACAATTAAATTTGCAATTGATAAAGTAAATAAACGTGTACCGGTTATCGCAGGAACAGGTTCTAACTGTACAGAGACAGCAATCATGATGTCAAAGGAAGCTGCATCCTACGGAGCAGATGCATTACTGGTTGTAACTCCTTATTATAATAAAGCAACACAAAAGGGACTTATCGCTCACTATACTGCAATCGCAAATGCAGTTCCTGAGACTCCGATCATTATGTATAATGTACCGAGTCGTACAGGATGTAACATCCAGCCGGCAACCGTTGCCACACTGGTTAAAAATGTTAAGAACATCGTAGGCCTGAAAGCCGCAAGCGGAGATCTTTCTCAGATCGCAAAGACAGTATCTCTGGCAGGTGCTGATCTGGAACTGTATTCCGGAAATGATGATCAGGTTCTGCCGATCCTTTCACTTGGTGGGCTTGGCGTTATCTCTGTACTTTCTAATGTTGCACCGAAGGAAACACATGATATGGTCATGAAATTCATGGAAGGTGACACTGCAGGTGCTGCTAAGATTCAGATCGATGCGATTCCGCTGATCAATGCTCTGTTCTGTGAAGTCAATCCGATTCCGGTTAAGACAGCACTGAACCTGATGGGTATGAATGTAGGACCTCTTCGTATGCCTCTTTGTGAAATGGAAGAAAGCAATAAAGAAACCCTGAAGAAAGCACTGCAGGATTTCGGAATTAAGCTGGCATAAAACAGGTATAGGATACGGAGGAATACTATTATGGTAAAAATTATCATGCACGGATGCTGCGGACATATGGGACAGGTGATTTCTGATCTTGTTGCAAAAGATGCCAATGCAGAGATCGTAGCAGGAATTGATGTAACAGATAAAGGAAATACTACTTATCCGGTATTTACCAATATTAAAGAATGTCAGACAGAGGCAGATGTCCTGATCGATTTCTCTTCTGCAAAGGCAGCAGATGCATTACTGGATTACTGCACAGAGCGTAACCTTCCGGTTGTTCTCTGCACAACAGGTCTGTCTGAAGAACAGCTTGCAAAAGTTGAAGAGACAGCAAAAAAGATTCCGGTACTGAAATCTGCAAACATGTCACTTGGTATCAACACTCTGATGAAACTGATCCAGGAAGCTGCAAAGGTTCTTGCAACAGCTGGATTTGATATGGAGATTGTTGAGAAACATCATCATCTGAAACTGGATGCTCCGAGCGGTACAGCACTGGCACTTGCTGACAGCCTGAATGAAGCGATGGATAATCAGTATCACTATGTGTATGACAGAAGCCAGAAACGTGAGATGCGTGATGAAAAAGAAATCGGTATTTCTGCAGTACGTGGCGGTACGATCGTTGGTGAGCATGAAGTGATCTTTGCCGGCGAAGACGAAGTGATTGAATTTAAGCATACCGCTTATTCAAAAGCCATCTTCGGTAAAGGTGCAATTGAAGCGGCTAAATTCCTGGCTGGTAAACCGGCCGGAAAATACGATATGGCTGATGTGATCGAAGGCTGATCGTAGTTTTGTATTAATATTGAAATTCTGGCAGGCATGTATCGAAAGATATGTGCCTGTTTTTTTACATTATTTTGCATAGGAATCTGCCAGATTGTACATATTATCATTACAAGTTTAAATCCATAGTAAAGGAGAAATTAGAATGAAAAAAATACGCACAATTCTGACAGGAATCCTCCTGATCCTGACGTTGAGCATCTTTACTGCCTGCGGAAATAACAATGCACCGGCAGATGAGGCAGGAACAGCTACAGAAGAAAACACGACCGATACAGGGACGAATGAAAATGCAGATGCTGTGAATGATAAAAAAGACAATGAAAATACGGATAATTCAAATAATAAAGTAACGGACAACGAAGGTGTGGCAGACGATGCTGCAATCGATAACGGTGATACCATGTCTGAGGGAACAGACAATGATAATGTGCCAAATAATACAGAAGATGGAAGTGTGGCGCAGGATCTTGGTGATGGTGTCCGTGATATTGGCGATGGAGTTGGCAACGCAGTAGAAGATGTCGGTGATGCGGTCGGAGATGTCATTGATGGAGATGCCGAGACACGATAACGGTTACTGCTCACCCCGTTCACCGCAACCAATGATTTGATTTATTCATTTAGCACAATAAAGTGCTTGCATCAGATGAAAAATCATATTATCATAGCATCAGATAAACCTGATGATTTATAGTACAGGCTTCGGATTCAGGAAATCCGGGGCCTTTTTGAAAGGAAAATACAGATGAAATTTCGACCATGCATTGACATACATAATGGAAAAGTAAAACAGATCGTAGGCGGAAGCCTCAAAGATGCCGGAGATCAGGCAAGAGAGAATTTTGTGTCCGGTCAGGATGCAGCCTTTTATGCTGAGCTGTATAAAAATGCCGGATTAAAGGACGGACATGTTATCCTTTTGAACGGAAAAGATTCAGAGTATTACGAGGCGACCAGAAATCAGGCACTTAAGGCACTGGCAGCTTATCCGGGAGGCTTACAGATCGGCGGTGGTGTCTGCCCGGATAATGCGGAAGATTATCTGAAAGCAGGGGCAAGTCATGTAATTGTTACTTCCTACGTCTTTAAAGACGGACAGCTTTCCTGGAAAAATCTAAAAAAAATAGAAGAAATTGCAGGAAAAGAGCATCTGGTCCTGGACTTAAGCTGCCGTAAAAAAGACGATCAGTATTTTATTGTGACAGATCGTTGGCAGAAATTTACAAATGTACCGGTGACACTCGAAGTAATGGAAGAACTGGGAAATCATTGTGATGAATTCCTTGTGCATGCGGTAGATGTCGAGGGAAAGGCAAATGGAATTGAAACAGAACTGGCGGACCTGCTTTCTGACTATACACAGCGACCGGTGACTTATGCGGGAGGTGTCGGAAGCATGGAAGATCTGAAACTTCTGAAAAAGCATGGAAAAGATCGTTTGGATGTTACCGTTGGCAGCGCATTGGATCTTTTTGGAGGAACGATTCCGTTTGAAACACTAAAAAATCTGGATGATCTGCATATATGACAGGTGGAAATTCTTGACGAAAAAGTTTTCTGATTATATGATGTAGGCAGGAATACGGGTGGTGAGAACACCCACTAAATAAATGATCACAGGGAGGTATTTATCATGAGTGAAGTACTTGACAAAATCAAAAGCAGAAGAAGTATCCGTAAATACAGGAGTGATATGATTCCACAGGATAAGCTGGAGAAGATCATCGAAGCAGGAACTTATGCAGCAACAGGAATGGGAAAACAGTCTCCGATCATCATTGCTGTAACGAACAAAGAACTTCGTGATAAGCTTTCTGCAATGAATGCAAAGATTATGGGTGTTGATAATATGGATCCATTTTATGGAGCACCGGTTGTTCTGATCGTGCTGGCTGATAAGAGCAGACCAACATGTGTCTATGACGGAAGTCTTGTTATGGGAAATCTGATGCTGGAAGCAGAAGAGCAGGGAATCGGAAGCTGCTGGATCCACAGAGCAAAAGAAGAATTTGAAAGTGAAGAAGGAAAAGAAATCCTGAAATCCCTTGGAATCGAAGGTGATTATGAAGGGATCGGACACTGCATTCTGGGTTATGCGGACGGTCCGGCACCGAAGGCTGCACCAAGAAAAGATTCCTATGTATATCATATAGATTAAACGTAGTAATAATATTGCTTAAATAATGGGTTGGTGGGGAAATTTCCCCACTGACCATTTTTTGTCCATTGAAAATAGAAAGTTTATCTGAATATAATGTAGAAAGATAAAAAAAATATTGCCAGAGATGGAGGAAATACCAATGAACAAGATTAAACATGCAGCAGCTAAGAAGGTTTTCGCAGGAGTAATGGATTATGCTGTTGATCAGGTGAATAAGAATCCTGAGACAGCTTATGAGAAAATTATCGACACTGCTGAGAAGTATTTAAAAGATTTTGGAAAGGGTGTGAACTGGGATTATCTCAGGAAAGTTGCCTGTAATCCGGAATATACACTGAATCGTTATATAACTTCCATGGTACAGGAACTCCATCCTAATGTTCTGAAGACAACTCTGATGAATCTTGGATTTGAGGCTTTCTATAATGGAACAAAAACAATTCATGAGATGCGAGAAATACATAAATGTAATATCCCGTGGATCATTCTGATGGATCCTACCAGTGCATGTAACCTGCATTGTACAGGATGCTGGGCAGCAGAATACGGAAACAAGCTGAACCTGTCCTTTGACGATATGGATTCAATCGTTACACAGGGTAAAGAACTGGGAGTTTATTTCTATATGATGACAGGTGGAGAGCCGATGGTAAGAAAGAAAGACATCATCGAACTCTGCAGAAAACACAATGACTGTGTATTCTTTGCATATACAAATGGAACACTGGTTGATGAAGCACTCTGCAAACAGATGCAGGAAGTTGGAAACCTGTTTCTTGCCTTAAGCGTTGAGGGTGAGCCGGATGTTAACGATATGCGTCGTGGAGAAGGTGTGTACAATAAGGTTATGCATGCCATGGATCTGCTGAAAGAGCATGGACTTGTATTTGGTACATCAATCTGCTATACAAGTGCCAACTATAAGAGCGTTACCAGTGATGAGTTTATTAAGATGCTTGTTGATAAGGGTTGCCGTTATGCTCTGTACTTCCATTACATGCCAGTTGGAAATGCAGCATCTGTTGATCTGCTGCTGAATCCGGAACAGCGTGTTTATGTGAAGAACCGTGTAAGAGAGATCCGTAACATGGAACATGGCCCTGGAATCTTCACTATGGACTTCCAGAATGATGGAGAATTTGTTGGTGGATGTATCGCCGGAGGAAGAAACTACTTCCACATCAATGCAAATGGTGATGCAGAACCTTGTGTATTTATCCATTATTCCAATGGTAACATTCATGAGAATACAATCCTTGAGATTCTGAAACAGCCGTTATTCATGGCTTACCATAACAACCAGCCGTTTAACGATAACATGCTTCGTCCATGCCCGATGCTTGAGAATCCAGAGATCCTGCAGCGTATCGTAAAAGAAAGTGGTGCACATTCAACAGATCTGCAGTCTCAGGAGACAGCAGAACATCTTTGCAGTAAGTGTGTTCATTATGCCGAGGAGTGGGCTCCGGTTGCGGATAAACTGTGGGCTGAGGAGCATAAGGAGTAAAAAAATTCATAACATTAAAAACGTCATTCCTGCATCTGTGTTTCAGACAATTCAGAAATTCAGAAGTAGTAGCAGAATAAAATAATATAAAAAGCACCCCGAAAAATGATGAACTCGCAAAGCTCAGACAGCATCATTTTTCGGGGTAAAATATTATTTTCTTCTTAAGTACTTCTACAAATTTCTTCAGGCGTCTGAATAGCAGATGCAGGAAGGACGTTTTTTTATTCTGAAGTTTTTATATGGGCAGGGAAAGAACCGGGAGACTATTGAGATTAAGAAAGCTAAAGGCACAACGGGATTGGTGATAGAAGCTTAATGGGGAAAGGTTAGGGTTTATTTTTGCAGGGGTTTGTATTAGAATAGGGGTATTGGTAGGAATGTAGTTTCAGGAATTGGAGAGTATTTATGAAGGTTGTTATTTTAGCTGGTGGTTTTGGGACAAGGATCAGTGAGGAGAGTCATCTTAAGCCAAAGCCAATGATCGAGATCGGGGAGAAGCCGATCTTATGGCACATCATGAAGATGTATTCTGCGTATGGTTTTAATGAATTTGTAATCTGCTGTGGATATAAGCAGCATGTGATCAAGGAGTGGTTTGCAGATTACTATCTTCATAACAGCAATATCACATTTGATTTTACACAGGAAAATAAAATGATCGTGCACAATAACGTGTTGGAACCATGGAAGGTAACGCTGGTTGATACCGGTCTGAATACTATGACCGGCGGTCGTATCAAACGCGTAAAAGAGTATCTGGATGGAGATACGTTTATGCTCACTTACGGTGACGGAGTTGCAGATGTAAATATCAGAGAACTTCTGGAATATCACCGCTCCCATGGTAAAATGGCGACGATTACAGCAGCACAGCCGGGAGGACGATTTGGTATCCTGGATATTCAGAATGATGGAACGATCACGAATTTTAAAGAGAAGAAAAAAGAAGACGGAGGCTGGATCAATGCCGGATTTATGGTGCTGGAGCCGTCCATTATTGATCTGATCGAAGGAGACCAGACTGTATTTGAAAAAGAACCGCTCGTGGAGGCAGCCCGCATGGGACAGCTGAATGCATATCGCCACAAAGGATTCTGGCAGTGTATGGATACTCTGCGTGAAAAGAATCTTCTGGAGGCATTGTGGCAGAGTGGACAGGCTCCATGGAAGATTTGGGAATAAACAGAATCGGTCAGAAAACAATCTGGTGTAAAATAAATCTGTTGGAGGAATTGTTTTGAGTGCAACAAGCTGTGATTACTGTGCAAATTATGTATATGATGAAGAAAGTGAAAGCTATTACTGCGATGTGAATCTGGATGAGGATGAATACTACCGCTTTATCAGTACAGAATATAAAGAATGTCCGTATTATCGTAATGGGGATGAGTACAGGGTAGTGAGACACCAGATGTAAAAATTACGAAAGTCAGTAATTAAGGGATCGGAGAAAAACATGATTACAGTAGAGCTGGATAATTTCAGCCTGAGAGAAATCTGCCGGTCGGGACAGTGCTTCCGTATGCACGAGACGGCAGAAAATAACACATATGAACTGGTTGCCGGGGATAAATATCTGAAAATATCTCAGGCAGGAAGCATTGTAAATTTTTATTGCAGTGATGTAGAATTTATCTGTTATTGGGTACCGTATTTTGATATTGATTCGGACTATGGACGATATATTGAAAAGGTGAATCCGCGGGACACGTATCTGAGTGCGGCGGTACAGTGCGGAAATGGGATCCGTATTCTGCGACAGGATCTTTGGGAAATGATCATTACTTTTTTGATCTCGCAGCAGAATAATATTTCCAGAATCCGGAGCTGTATCGAGAGGCTTTGTGTCAGATATGGTGAGAAACTGAAAGCAGGAGATACCGAATATTATTCCTTTCCGACACCGCAGCAGTTGTCCGGGGCGACAGAAGAAGAACTGCGGAGGCTTGGAATGGGATACCGTGCCAGATATATCGCGGAGACAACGCGAAGCATTCTGGAGGGAGAAGTTTCACTGGAAAAACTGTATCAGATGAAGTATTATCGCAGAGCACGAAAAGAACTGATGAAGCTCAGTGGAGTAGGCGAAAAAGTAGCAGACTGCATTTGTCTGTTTGCATTGCATCACATGGATGCATTCCCGATCGATACGCATATCCGGCAGGTTCTTGACGAACATTATCGCAGAGGTTTTCCGAACAGAAGATATCATGGCATGAGAGGCATTATGCAGCAATATATTTTTTATTATGAACTGATCGGAGAGAGAGGGAAGATATGAAGTATTTTGTAAATGTGCTGGTGGATGTTCTTGGAGCAGTCTATCAGGCAGCAGGCGCATCGCTGCTTATCGCGGTTCTGATCATGTGTGTCTATATGCTGGGAAGGAAGCAGGGTGTTGGACCGGTAGCCAGAGCGTGGATCTGGCAGTTTAAAGAAAGCAGCTGGTTTCGCAGACACTTTTTCCTTGTGTTTTATACCTGCATGCTGCTTTTTCGTACGTTATTCTGTCGGAGCGTCTGGGGAAATCCGCTGGAAAACGTGATCGGAATCTGGGGACTGCATTATAACGGACAGCTGTATACGGAGAATTTTGAGAATCTGATACTGTTTATGCCGTTTATTATTTTTCTTTTCTGGGCGAGAGAAGAAAAAGATCACACAAAGGATAAAAGAATTCAGGAAGTATTGTTGAACAGTTTTGAGATCAGTTTCTGCTTTTCACTTGGAATTGAAACCTGCCAGCTTTTTTTGAAAATTGGAACGTTTCAGCTGACAGATCTTTTCTTTAATACGCTTGGCGGAATGCTCGGTGGAGTGATCTACTGGGGATTTGAGAGAACCAGAAAAAGAATTGTTTTCGGCGTGAAGAGAATAGGCGGCTGGGATGTTATCCCGTGGAAAAATGTCGCACAGAAGGAAGCAGATGTGGAAAACACTGCGGAAACTGTTACAGTCGTAGAGGGAAGCCTTCCGGAAGAGGCGATTGCGCCGGAATGTTCGGAACCAAGATATGCTGCAATCGAGAAACTGGTAAGAGAAGCCGGACAGAAAATGTTGAAGGCGAGACCGGGTGAGGAAAATATCCACAAAAAAGAGGGACTTGCAAATTTCTGCACGGATTATGATACAGCGATCCAGAGATTTCTGATCAAAGGTCTGGGTGAGATTCTTCCGGGAGCTGCTTTCTTCGGGGAAGAAGACACGGAAGGAAACGCCGGTGCTGATGCAGAGGGTGAATTTACTTTCTACATAGATCCGATCGATGGAACTACGAACTTTATGTTTGATTATCATCACAGTTGTATATCGGTTGGTCTGGCGCATGGCGAGCAGATGATTGCCGGATTTGTATATCATCCATATGTGGACGATATGTATGTGGCAGTGAGAGGACACGGAAGTTATCTGAATGGAAAAAGACTTCAGATGGCTGACAAACCGGTGGAAGAGGGAATCGTGGAATTTGGCTGTGCGAGATACAATGAAGCAGGAATCGACTGGCTGTTCCGCGTGGTAAAAGAAATGTTCCAGAACAGTCTTTCTATTCGCTGCGGTGGTTCTGCGGCACTGGGACTCTGCAGAGGAGCATCCGGAAGTAACACCGTTTATCTGGAACTGAAACTGCAGCCGTATGATTATGCGGCAGCATCGGTGATCCTGGAGGAAGCCGGCGGCAGGATCACACAGATCGATGGCAGCCCGATTACCTTACATGAGGGATGCTCGATCATCGGAGGAACACCTGCAGCATGGCAGGAGAGCAAAGAGGCCTTCGAAAAATTAAAAGAAGAGATGTAGATCAGAACCGACAAGATTCTAAAAATCAGTAAAAAAGCATTGTGTGGTTGAAAAACTGCATAGTGCTTTTTTATTACGAAAAAGTTAAAATAAAATAACAAGTGTATTTCGTGCTATTTTGTTGCTGAAAATGATTTTCAATAAGAACATTAATGAGAAAAAAAGTCAATTTCTGGTTAGAAAATGCTAACATTTTTGTGGACATGAAAAAAGAGTTATGGTATAAAAATAAATGGTTAGAAAACGCTAACGCAATGGTGTATAAATAAAGAGGAGGAAGGAAATGGCAAATCAGAGATTGATGAAAAAAGTTGCACCAGTTGTTTTGAGTGCAGCGGTCGTAATGACAAGTATGCCGGCAACAGCTTTTGCAGCAGATTTTTCTGATACAGAAGTTACTGTAGCAGAGGAAAGTGCTGATATTGAAGAAGCAAGTGCAGAAGCTGCGGACACAGATGTTGTGGAAGATACAGATGTAGACGTTGAAGAAGCAGCAGAGGACGTGACAGAGGATGAAGAAACATCTGATGAAGAACTCTTCAGCGCAGAGGTCAGTGAAGATGAATTTGCTGATGAGGCTGGAGATGGACAGACAGAAGGCGAAGCATATGTCCTCATGAACATTCCTTATGACGATTTTTATAAGGCAGAATTAAAGAATAATGATGTGAAAGTTGATACATTCACATCTGCAACAAAACAGAAGACAAGATCCAGTCTTGCAAAAGGCTCTTATCACGTAAATTCAGATGGAAGCGATATCACTGGTGTGACTTTTCCTGTGAAAGTATCTGATATTTCAGTATTGAAGGACAAAAAACAGATTAAAGATAACGCTTCAGTGAGTATCACAACAACTATAAAGGGAAAAGAAACTACTACAGAATACAAAGGAAAAGATGCTCTTTTTGAAAGCGACTCATATTCCTATTATGTTCTTTCTGAGGAACCATCCTACTACAAAGAACTGACAGTCGGTGAAGATGGAAGTTTTACATTCAGTGCCATTAAAGGTCAATCAGCAGCACCGGAGACAAAACAGGTGCAGGCTGAATTCAAAACAAAATCCAACTATGGTGACTACCAGCTGAAGTTTGATAAGACTGAATTCAACAGCATTATCAATACAGATACTGACACAGTGTATGGTGCAGTTATTAATACAATAGACGGAACAACCTATGGTCTCTGCCATCTGGAAAATATCTGGAAAGGATATGAGTTGGCATGGAGTACAGGATATACAACAGAAAGTCATGGATGCCATCTCAACTCTGAACATTTTGAGTCTATGATCGGAAAGACAATTGACAGCGTAACATATTATGCAAGTAATGGCATTTATACATTAGATATTGCAGATGTAAAGGTTCTGGCCAAAACTGGCGTGAAAGCGACTGTTGCAGATATCCATACAACTGATACAGAAGCAGCTGTTACACTGGAAGGCACTCTTCCAGATGGATATTCTGCCAAATATGCCGTTGACGGAACAGAAGTTGCTTATGCAGACGGCAAGATTACAACAGGGGCACTGGCGGCAGGTTCCCATACATTGACGATCAGTGATGCTAATGATGTATATGCTCCGATTCAGGCTTCCTTCTATGCAAAAGAGGCAAATGTACCGGCTGTATATGATGCGACAGAACATAAAATTGCAGCAGCTGACGGAATTACTGAAGACCAGTTAAAAGCATATATTAAAACAATTACTTCTGTAACAGTGGGAGATAAGACTTATGCAGCTTCAGGAAAAGGTGCAACAGTGATTGTCAAGGAAGACGGAACACTGGATACCTCTAAACTGGAATTGGCAGAAGGTACAAAATTTGTAGTAACATCCAGTTCATATGATAATCTCGAATTCTCTTACAGCCTTTACAGCTATGTGTACGCAGGACTCACCTGGGGCGAATACTGGAGCCAGGAAAATGTGACTGCAGCGGGAAACGTAAGCGGATCTGATGAAAAAGACTCTCATAATGAATCTGATACAGGCGCATTTGATGCAGTAACAAGAGCTACAACAAATCATGGCCTTCACAGAGGAAGCTATCAGTGCATGGCAACAATTTATACAACAGAAGGCAATACATATCAGTTATCTTACTGGAAGAGCAGTACAGAACCGGTTCTTGCAGATGGAACAGTTGCAATCTGGACTCCGGCAGACAGAAAGACTGGTACTCCGGCATCTATTCAGGTAAATGGCGGAGCGAAAGAAAGCCTTGATCATTATGCAGTAACAGGTATTAAATATGTCCCTGTACAGGTAAAAGCTGAAGATTATGCAGATTTTGCAGCAAAATATCCGGTAGTAAAAAATGGTGAAATACTTGTTGGTGGTTTCTCTGAAAACAATCTGAAAGCATACAGCGAGACTGCAAATGTAACAGTAAACACAAATGGACTGAAAACAGTAACTAAGAATGAAGATGGAAGCTTCTCTTTCAGTGCAAGAAAAACAGGAACAGAATCCGGTATTCAGGGAACTGATCTCAAAGTTGCAACTGGAATTAAGCCAGAGGTTAAAACAGCAAGTGGATCTTATGGAGAATTCCTTCGTGTGGATCTGAATGGTAATTATGGTGGTCTTGGTGCTGCAATGCAGGCAGTTAAATGGGATTACTATGGAAATGGTAATACAGTACTTGCAACATATGGCACGAAATTTGCTGCTGATAACTGGATGCATAAAATGATGGGAATTCAGCTTGGTCTGACACATTCTGTAAGATGCCAGCTTCCGGCAGGAACAGATGGAACAGGTCACTGGAAATTGACCGTTTATGCACTGGGATATCAGGACTATACATTTGAGTTTGATGCAACAGCTACCAATATTGTGACTTCAACAGATCCGTCCACAATTGATACAACAGCACTGAAAGCAGCACTTGAAAAAGTAAAAGCTCTCAATAAGGATGATTATACAGAGGAATCCTGGAAGAAAGTAGAAGATGAAGCTACTGAAACACAGGAAATGCTGAAAGAAATTGAGGCAGCAATTAAGAATAAGACAACAGTTGCATTCAGCCAGGCTGCAGTAGATGAGCAGGTTAATGAGCATCTGACAGCAGCAATCAATGGACTTGTGAAGAAAGAAAAACCTGTAGAGCCGGTAGTGACACCAGATGTTAAACCAACAGTAACACCAGGTAAAAATGAAACTAAGCCAACAGCAACTCCGACGCCAGTAGTTAAGCCTGGTATCACTGCAAAAGTCTCACAGGTTTATGTCGGAAAGAAAGCTACAATCAAAGTTACCAAAACTAAGGTAACAGGAAAAGTTACTTTCAAATCCAGCAATAAGAAAGTTGCAACAGTCAACAGTAAGGGTGTTATCACAGGTAAGAAAGCTGGAAAAACTGTTATTACTGTAAAAGTTGGTAAATACACCAAGAAATTAACAGTTACTGTTAAGAAACCTTCCTTCAAGCTTGTAAAATCTTCTGCAAAACTGAAAAAAGGTAAGAAAACAACGATTAGAGTAAAAGCAGCACCGGTATCTAAAGTTACATACAAGACCAGCAACAAGAAAGTTGCAACAGTTAACAGCAAAGGTGTTGTAACAGCTAAGAAGAAAGGAACAGCAAAGATTACTGTTAAATGCAATGGAATTACAAGGACATTCAAAGTAACAGTAAAATAATTCCTTTATAAAATACACATACAAAAGAACGGGGGCCGTTTATAACTGCCCCTTCTTTTGTATGTTAAGGGGTAGATTATATGTACAAAAAGAATCTTATGAAACTTCTTCCGGCAGTTGCTGTAATTATTGCGATCGCAGCAGCTGGATTTCAGCAGGACAGTGAAGTGAAAAGTACAAAAACAGTTCAGGCAGCTGAGAATGAACTGATAAAATCAGATGAACTTACGAGTCTGCTGACAACTGCATATTTTAATGACGGAGGAATGAAGGATACGGATGAGGCAGACAGCAGCATTCTGAAAACAAAGAAAAGTAAATCCAAAATAAAAAAAGCGGGAATTACGACAGGAAAAACAAAAGCACTTCCGGAAAAGTCAGCAGCAGCTTCTGGGCAGGGGCAGGGAACGACCACGACACCTACAACTTCTGTTCCAAAGGGCGGATATAAAGATGGGATTTATCAGGGAAGTGGAACTGGATTTGGTGGAACGATCACTGTTCAGGTAACGATTTCCGGAGGAAAGATTGCTTCTATAGAAATACTGAGTGCTGCTGGTGAAACAGGCTCTTATTTTGCATCAGCCAAAGGCGTGATCAGCAAGATGATCTCCGGTCAGACTCCAAATGTCGATGCAGTAAGCGGCGCAACCTATTCCTCAAATGGAATCATCCAGGCAGTTCAGAATGCACTGTCAAAGGCCGGAAAAGGAAAAGCTGCAAAGACAACGAAAAAGACGACAAAGAAGAATACCAATACTTCAAATAAAACAACAACGCCGGTTGAAATTACAAAACCGTCCGGAGAGGTAACTTATAAAGATGGAATGTATACTGCAGAAGCAGAAGGATTTGACGGTCCAGTAAAAGTCACTGTTACGATTAAAGACGGAAAGATAACCGCAATCACAAATACGAACACTGATACAAAAGAATATTTTAATAAAGCATGGAATAGTATTCAGCCAAAGATTCTCGAAAAACAGGCAGTGTATGGCGTGGACACCGTAAGCGGAGCAACGTTTTCTTCAAATGGTATTCTTAAGGCGGTACAGAAAGCCCTGGAACAGGCTGCGGTAAATGTGACACCGGCACCAGAAGTGACGGTAACTCCAACTCCGGCACCGACAACCGCTCCAGCACCGGTTATACCGGACACCCCGAAGGTTTTATATAATGACGGCACATATACGGGTACCGGAATTGGATATGGTGGAAAGATAAATATCAGTGTAACAATTAAAGATGGAATAATTACGGAAGTATCTCAGACCAATGAAGGAGAAACACCAAGATATTTCAGAAATGCATGGAATGTAATACAGCCGGCAATTATTGCAAAACAAAGCACAGATGGCATTGATACTGTATCAGGAGCAACATATTCTTCTGAGGGAATTCTGTATGGAGCAAAATCAGCTTTAGAGCAGGCTTTAAAAACTTCAGATATAACAGCGACACCAACTCCGAATCCAACAGCAACACCGGAACCAACGGCAGCACCGGAACCAACGGCAGCACCGGAACCAACGGCAACACCGGAACCAACAGCAACACCGGAACCAACGGCAGCACCAGAGCCAACAACAGCACCCGGAGCTGGGTATAAAGATGGAAGTTATACGGGAACAGGAGAAGGATTCAATGGTCAGGTAACTGTTACGATTAATGTATCAGGGGGAAATATTGTGTCAGCCGGATATGATGGGGAAGATGATGAACCGGAATTTTCAAATGCATGGAATGGCATTTATAATCAGATCATGGGAAAACAGTCTGCCGATGGAATAGATACAGTGACAGATGCTACATATTCTTCAAATGGACTGATTCAGGCATTTCAGAGTGCTATCAGCCAGGCAAAATAATAAATGTTCGATAGTGAAAAAGAAAACTTGAAAATATAAGGAGTCTGAAAGGAAAACTTTAGATGAAATACCAGAATTTTATTATGAGAATTTTGTGTCTTCTGTTGATTCTTGCCGCTGTAGTAGGATATAATTCTATGCAGAAAAAAGATACGCAGGCACAGGAATCACAGGAGATTACGGCACTCACAAAGCGTGTGGAGAAGCTGGAAGAACAGAATACGGAGATACTTTCTGCTCTGGAAGAGGCTGCTAAGAATCAGGAAGCAGCGATCGCACAGGCACAGAGGGATGCAAAAGACAAAGATGATGCTGCAAAAGAGGATGCGGAGGAAGCTGACGCTGCAGATACAGAAGAGTCTGATGATTCTGAAAATGTATACAGAGATGGTACGTATACCGGTTCCGCACAGGGATTTGGAGGTGCGATCACCGTACAGGTCACACTTGCAAATGATGAGATCACAGATATTCAGGTGACAAGTGCACCGGGTGAGGATTCCGCTTATCTTTCGCAGGGAGAGGGCGTGATCAGTTCCATCATTTCTGCGCAGAGTACGGATGTGGATACGGTATCAGGTGCGACATTCAGCTCTACAGGTATTATCAATGCAGTTGTAGATGCTCTTGGAAAGGCGGAGAACTGATGAAAAAGAGGCAGAGAAAGGTCCGTCTGATCCGGGCTGCCATACAGCTTGTATTTTTTATCTTTTATCCGGCGCTTTTTTCAACGGCATTTGCGGGCGTGAAATCTATTTTTCAGGCAATTGCAGCACACCAGCAGATTGCCTGGAACTCATTTCTTGATGTGACAGGATTACTTCTTCTGGTTACGATTTTGTTTGGCAGACATTTCTGCGGATATGCATGTGCATTCGGTTCATTGGGAGATGCCATGTATGAACTGACTGTTTTTATCAGACAGAAAGTATTTCATAAAAAGGGAAGACATGGTTATCCGGAAAAAGCAGTCAGAATTCTTCAGAAGGTGAAATATGTGCTTCTGGCATTTCTTCTGCTTTCCATCCTGATCGGATGGTATGCATCCCTTCAGGGGATGAGCCCGTGGGATGTCTTTTCCATGCTGACAGCAAGAAAACTTCCAAATGCTTCTTATAAGATTGGAATTATCCTGCTGGTGCTGATCCTGATCGGAATGTGTACACAGGAAAGATTTTTCTGTCAGTTCCTTTGTCCAATGGGAGCAGTTTTTGCAATGATGCCGATCCTTCCGTCTGCACTGTTTAACAGAAACAGGGAGAAATGCCCTTCAAAATGCGGACTGTGCAGGAAGAGATGCCCTGCACATCTGGAGATTGACGGAGATACACCGCTTTCAGGGGAATGTATCTGCTGTCATGCCTGCCAGGTGACCTGCCCACGTAAAAATATTCAGATTGGCCCGGTAAAAGAGCGGGAAATGGTGAAAGAATGAAGATAAAAAAGAAGTCAGCTGTCATGCTGTGCGGAGTTTTCTGCACGGTATTGACAGCAGTTCCGGTACTGGCGGATATAGAGGTACAGAAATATACAAATACGGATTTTGCAATGGATACAGTTGTGTCTGAAACATTGTATACAACAGGAGATGACCTGAATACTGCAATTGGTCAGAAGATACGGGATATTGAGACAGAGTATCTTTCCTGGACGGATGAGGATTCTCAGATCGCGAAACTGAATGCAACATCGGGAGAAACAACGGAAGTTTCAGATGAGCTTGCCGGCTATTTGGAAAAAATATTTCAGCTTGCGAAGGATTCGAATGGAGCTTTTGATCCAACGATTGGAAAGATCATTCGTCTCTGGGATATTACAGGAGAAAATCCTCATGTCCCAGAGCAGTCAGAGCTGGATGAACTTCTGAAAAATGTGGGATACCAGAAAGTATCTCTGGATGGCGATAAGGTAACGCTGGAAAAAGGAGCTACTCTGGATTTGGGAGCAACCGGAAAAGGAATTGGCTGTGATGTAGTTTCTGATTTTCTGAAGACACAGAAAGATGTGTCAGGAATGATCCTGAACCTTGGCGGCAGCAGTGTTATGGCTTACGGTGAGAAACCGGATGGTTCTGACTGGAAAGTTGCTGTGACTGATCCGCGTGATGTCGAAGGCGATTACCTTGGTGCGATCACACTGGAAGGTGGAGAATTCCTTTCGACTTCCGGTGACTATGAAAAATATTTTATGGAAGATGGTAAGAGATATCATCATATCCTTGATCCGAAGACAGGATATCCGGTGTGGAATGGTCTGGACTCTGTGACGGTTGTCTGTGACAGCGGACTTTTGGCAGATGGACTTTCTACAGCATGTTTTGTACTTGGAATGGATGATGCATTAGAATTGCTTGAGAAATATAATGCGGAGGCAGTCTTTGTAGATGAGGATAAGAACGTGTATCTGACGTCCGGGATGAAAGACCGTTTTGAATTGATGAAGAATACCTATACAGTGAAAGAGGCAGAATAAAAAACAACGAAATTGTCTTCGGACGATTTCGTTGTTTTTACGTTACAGTAAATGACTTATATCAGATGTGAGATGACTCTCACCTCTGCAGGTGGTGAGCAACAAAATTATATCAGTGGCGGGCATTTTTGAAAAATTAAAAGTGGATACGTTTCAAAACTTCATTAGTCAGCGTTCCAATCAGTAATCCGGTAATGACACCGGAGATCAGCAGTGCCGGTGCATAGTAGATCAGACCGGACGTCATGGTGATCAGACAGGCAATCAAAAGCTGACCAATATTATGGGAGACACCGCCGGCAACACTGATACCGAGGATGCTGAAGTCGGATTTTTTTTTCATAACCGTCATGACGGTGAGGCTTAAAGCTGCACCGGCCAGACTGTACAGAATACTGAAAAGATTTCCGAACATGAATCCGATGATAAAGATACGGATGACAGAAACAAGGGCGGCTTCTTTCCAGGTATATTTTTCAAGGATAAACAGGACTGCAAGATTGGCCAGCCCGAGTTTCATTCCCGGAATTCCGGCAAAAAAGGGAATCAGTGATTCCACATAGCCAAAGATGATTGCTACTGCGGCAAAAAGCCCGAGATTGGCAAGTTTTTTCTGATTCATGGCAGGTTCCTTTCAGGGAGAATTCTCCCGGAATGATGATAAAGTTTCAGACAGCAGTATCGAATTTAGGGGAATCTTCATTGAGGGATTCTCCTTTTTCGCCTTCAATCACAACTTTATTCGGCAGACAGACAATCGTTCCACCGGTACTGTCAACTGCTTTCTGTTTCATACAGAGGTGGTCCGGGCAGTCGGCTTCGGTCATTTTGACCTCGCCGTTTTTTATTTCGCATACATTGGTGCCGTTTATTTTGATCACCTGATCTTTCCCAAGGGAATAGGTGCCGTATTCCTCGCCGTTTACGGTAATTCGAATACTTCCGTAATTCCCGCGGCGGGTGAGATACATGCCACCCCAGAGGAGCAGGGCAAACACCACGATGCCAATAATAAAAGTCAGTTCTTTTTTCTTCAATTTCAATACCTCAGTCAAAAAAGTATGTTCATAAGATGCGTAGAAGGTTGAGTTTATGGTTTCTTTTGAACTTACAGATACGCAGATTATCATAGCATATCGAAGATTGATTGACAAGCACAAGTTAGAAATAACAAACAAATGCACGGGGATTCGTCATGGACATATTTTATTTAAGAAATATTCATTGTTTTCCCCGGTGGAAAGTGGTAAAATAGTAGGGATTTCTTAAATAGGACAAATACGATAATTTTGTATATAAGCGATCAATAAATACAGAAACAGGAGCAGGCTATGAATTTATTCCAAAAAGTATTCGGGACAAGAAGTGAGCATGAAGTAAAACGTATCATGCCGCTTGTGGAGAAAACAGAATCACTCCGCCCGGAAATGCAGAAATTAACAGATGAACAGTTAAGAGACAAGACCAGAGAATTCAAGAAGCGTCTGAGTGAAGGTGAGACACTGGATGACCTTCTTCCGGAGGCTTTTGCGGTTGTACGTGAAGGTGCCAAACGAGTTCTTGGTATGGAACATTACCGTGTACAGATCATCGGTGGTATCATTCTTCATCAGGGCCGTATCGCAGAGATGAAGACCGGTGAAGGTAAAACCCTTGTTTCTACACTTCCGGCATATCTGAATGCACTGGAGGGTAAAGGCGTTCATATCGTAACAGTCAACGACTACCTGGCAAAACGAGATGCTGAGTGGATGGGTAAGGTTCATGAGTTCCTTGGACTGACAGTAGGTGTTGTCCTGAATGATATGAAACCAGAAGAGCGCCGTGCAGCATACGGATGCGATATCACATATGTAACAAACAACGAACTGGGATTTGATTATCTTCGTGACAATATGGTCATCTATAAAGAACAGCTGGTACAAAGAGATCTGCACTACTGTATCATCGATGAGATCGACTCCGTCCTGATTGACGAGGCACGTACACCTCTTATCATTTCCGGACAGAGCGGTAAGTCCACCAAGCTTTATGAAGTATGCGATATCCTTGCACAGCAGCTGGAACGTGGTGAAGCTAGCCATGAGATGACAAAGATGGCAGCCATCATGGGTGAAGAGGTTGTTGAGACCGGTGACTTCGTAGTAAATGAAAAAGATAAGATCGTCAATCTTACTGAACAGGGTGTGAAGAAGGTTGAGAAATTCTTCAATATTGAAAACCTGGCAGATCCGGAGAACCTGGAAATCCAGCATAACATCACACTGGCACTTCGTGCACATAATCTGATGCACAAAGACCAGGATTATGTTGTAAAAGATGACGAGATTCTGATCGTTGATGAATTTACCGGACGTATCATGCCGGGACGTCGTTATTCTGACGGACTTCATCAGGCAATCGAAGCAAAAGAACATGTTAAGGTCAAAAGAGAGAGTAAAACGCTTGCGACGATCACATTCCAGAACTTCTTTAATAAATATGACAAGAAGGGCGGTATGACCGGTACAGCACTTACAGAAGAAAAAGAATTCCGTGATATCTACGGAATGGACGTTGTAGAGATCCCTACCAACAGACCAGTACAGCGTATAGACCTCGAAGATGCGGTATATATGACAAAAAAAGAAAAATTCAATGCAGTTGTTGAGGCTGTTAAAGAAGCTCATGCGAAACAGCAGCCGGTTCTGGTTGGTACGATTACCATTGAAACATCCGAACTTCTCAGCAAGATGCTCCGTCGTGAAGGTATTGCGCATAACGTACTGAATGCGAAGTTCCATGAACTGGAGGCTGAGATCGTTGCACAGGCCGGACAGGCAGGAGCTGTTACAATTGCTACCAACATGGCAGGTCGTGGTACGGATATCAAGCTTGACGATGTGGCAAGAGAAGCCGGTGGTCTGAAGATCATTGGTACAGAACGTCATGAGTCCAGACGTATTGATAACCAGCTGCGTGGACGTTCCGGACGTCAGGGAGATCCGGGTGAATCCCGTTTCTATATCTCTCTGGAAGATGATCTGATGCGTCTGTTTGGTTCTGAGAGACTGATGAAGATCTTTACTTCACTTGGTGTTGCTGAGAACGAGCAGATCGAACATAAAATGCTTTCCAATGCAATTCAGAAAGCACAGGAGAAAATCGAGTTCAATAACTTCGGTATCCGTAAAAATCTTCTGGATTATGACCAGGTTAACAATGAACAGCGTGAGATTATTTACAAAGAACGTCGTCAGGTTCTGGATGGTGAGAACATGCGAGATACGATCTACAAGATGATCACAGATATTGTAGACAGTACAGTGGACATGTGTTTCTCTGATGATGTAGATGCGGTTGACTGTGATCTGAATGAGTTTAATACAACACTCCTTCCGATTATTCCGATCGAGCCGCTTACTACAGAGAAAGTAAAAGGCAAGAGAAAAGATGAGATCAAACATCTGATCAAAGAGGAAGCCGTGAAGCTTTACGAAACGAAGGAATCTGAGTTCCCTGAAGCAGAGCAGCTGCGTGAACTTGAACGAGTAGTTCTTCTGAAATCCATCGACAGCAAGTGGATGGATCATATCGATGATATGGAGATCCTTCGTCAGGGTATTGGACTTGTAGGATATGGACAGAGAGACCCGGTAGTAGAATACAAGATGAGTGCTTTTGAGATGTTCAACAATATGATCAGTTCTATTCAGGAAGATACGGTACGTATGCTGTATCATGTCCATGTTGAACAGAAGATTGAACGTGAGCAGGTAGCGAAAGTTACCGGAACAAACAAAGATGACACATCTGTTAAGAAACCGGTTCAGAGAAAAGAGGACAAGGTTTATCCGAACGATCCGTGTCCGTGCGGAAGCGGCAAGAAGTATAAACAGTGCTGCGGACGTAAATTGATGAAAGCATAATATATTAATATATAACAGAGCACCGATTCATATATTGATTCACAGGTAACCGGATAACGATCTGGCGAACTAACTGCTAACTATGACTAGACATTCTCTCAGGAGTGCCTTCGAGAATGAGTCATCGTAAGCAGTGGATTTTGCCAGAATCTAAAATCATCCGGAAATAACCTGTTCATTCAATATATGAAGCGGTGCTCTTGTTTATATACAAAAACTCCCTACATGATCCAGTTATCATACAGGGAGTTGATTTCACGCTATTCATCTAGAAGAATTTCGCGATTTCTTCGATTGGTTTACGGTGTGGGCGGATTGGTTCTTCGGCTGCTTTGCCGACTGCGATAACGGATACAATAGTCTCTGTTTCCGGGATGTTCAGAATCTCACGGAGTCTGTCTGCTTCACGGAGTCCCATGATCAGAGTGGACAGACCGAGATCTGTGGCTTTCAGAATGAGATTTTCGTTCTGCAGACCAAGATCGTAGCATCCCCATCCGTTGCCGAGTTCGTTATCAGCACTGCCGTCTTTCTGAAAACCGGCACGGTCATGAACGAAGGTTGTGATGATCAGTGCGGCATGTTCTGATTTACCGGCATTTCCGGCGTCCGGCAGGCATTCCATGCGGATTTTATTTACCATCTCTTCAGACAGGACACAGTAATAACGGCCGGTCTGGGAGTTTTTCCAGGATGGAGCTTCCTGTGCGGCACGAAGCAGTTCTTCCATCTGTTCTCTGGTGACACCGGCACTGTATTTGCGGACAGTTCTTCTTGTTTCTAATACTTTCTGAAATTCCATGACATTCAAGCCTCCTTAATATGTAAATGAAATGGCATACAGGAAATTCTGTATGCCATTATTATGCCATTTTACGTCAGAAAATGCAATTCTGCAGAACTGTTCATATACAAATATCCGGCACGATAAGGGATTTTTGTTCAAAATTTCAAGATGTATCATCTGATAAACAGATATGCTGTATATCCGATATAACTCAGTACACAGATAGCTCCTTCTGTACGATTCATAGACTTCCTGGTATATGCAAAAACAAACAGAAGGATTCCGCTTACCAGCAGAATTGCACAGTCAATAACAGATTCAGACAGGATATGAAGCGGTGAAATCGTAGCTGACATACCCAGGATAAAAAGAATATTGAAAATATTCGATCCGATTGCATTTCCAAGAGCCAGACCGCTGTCTCCTTTTCGTGTAGCTACGATTGAAGTCACAAGCTCTGGCAGGGAGGTACCGATCGCAACAATGGTGAGACCGATAAAGTTCTGGCTCACACCAAATGATACTGCAATCTGGCTTGCATTGTTTACTACAAGATTACCACCAAAGATAACGGCAACAAGACCACCGGCGATAAAGATAAGAGATTTATACAAAGGCATGCTCTTTTCGTCCGGACAGCTACTTCTTGTTTTTAAAGCAGAGAGAATCATATTTACAATGTAGAAAATCATTCCGGCAAGAAGCAGGATTCCTTCCAGTCTGCTGAGTCTGCCGTCTGCGATCATAACACAGAGAATCGCAGTGATCAGAATATTAACAGGCATATCCCGCTTTAAAATATCTTTATTTGTTTTGAAACCGGAAATAAATGCACAGATACCTACAACAACAAGTCCATTAAAAATATTGGAACCGATAATATTGCTGACAGCAATATCATTGTTGCCGGCAAGTGCCGCATTGATGCTGACAGAAGCTTCCGGGGCACTGGTTCCCATGGCAACGATCGTAAGACCTATGATGACGCTGGGAATCTTGAGAAACCTGGCAAGTGAAGAACTTCCCTCCACAAAAAAATCAGCACCTTTAATTAATAATACAAAGCCGATAATCAGTAACAGATATTCCATATAAGCTCCTTTCCTGTGATAAAAGCATGGAATAAAAAAAGAGACCTTTATCACATCAAAAAAATTGATTGATAAAAGTCTCGTTGATTACAACAATAACCGGCCGTATGGCGTGATGACGATCATTGTTTCACCCTGCATGCAGGATGATAACTACTCCCTCTTATTGATATTATAGTAAACAAATGGAAAGAAAATGTCAAACAAAAATTTATTTTATCTTTGCCTTTCTGGCTTCTTTCTTAGCTTCCAGGTTAGAAACAACCATTGTGCAGGCAGCATCACCAGTGATGTTTACAGTGGTACGTCCCATATCAAAGATACGGTCAACACCGGCAACAAGTGCGATACCATCTACCGGAAGTCCTACAGAAGTAAGAACCATAGCCAGCATGACCATACCTGCTCCAGGTACACCGGCGGTTCCGATGGAAGCAAGTGTTGCAGTAAGTACGATCGTCAGCATCTGAGAAAGTGTCAGATGGATTCCGTAACAGGATGCGATAAAGATAGCACAGATACCCTGATAGATTGCTGTACCGTCCATATTGATCGTAGCTCCAAGCGGAAGTACGAAAGATGCGATTTCGCGTTTG
>UMJF01038860.1_pt1 | contig 66278 bp, 76 predicted proteins | sample 1966001 | NCBI WGS metagenome assembly UMJF01 (sample SAMEA4836145, study PRJEB28245) | human gut metagenome | biome: gut microbiome; material: fecal sample | place: Denmark | collected 2008 | reverse complement strand
GTAACTTAGGAAAGATGCTTCTGGAAGAAGATACAGAGTGTTTCGCATTCCTGGCTGGTCATGAATCATTCGCAGCTGCTGAGGGTGCTATCGGTATCGCAGAGAAGGCTAACAAAGTTCGTAAGAAACCTCTTCGTGTTATCCTGAACGGTCTTGGAAAAGATGCTGCAAAGATCATCTCAAGAATTAACGGATTCACATATGTTCAGACAGAATATGATTACTACACAGGAGAACTGAAAGAAGTACAGAGAATCTCTTACTCTGACGGACTCCGTTCTAAAGTTAACTGCTACGGTGCTAACGACGTACGTGAGGGTGTTGCAATCATGCACAAAGAAGGCGTAGACGTATCTATCACAGGTAACTCTACAAACCCGACACGTTTCCAGCATCCAGTTGCAGGTACATATAAGAAAGAATGTATCGAGCAGGGCAAGAAGTACTTCTCAGTAGCATCAGGCGGTGGTACAGGACGTACACTTCACCCAGATAACATGGCTGCAGGCCCAGCTTCTTACGGTATGACAGATACTCTTGGACGTATGCACTCAGATGCACAGTTCGCAGGATCTTCATCAGTACCAGCTCACGTAGAAATGATGGGACTGATCGGAGCAGGAAACAACCCGATGGTTGGTATGACTGTTGCAGTTGCTGTATCCGTAGAGGAAGCAGCTCAGGCTGGTAAATTCTAAGGAATGGCTTGAAATCAAACTTTGTGGTATGCTTGAAAGTAGTATGAAAAATAGAACTATTTGACTATTGCTTGATAGCATACATTTGACAACTGTTAGATGAAAAAAGAGGATAAATATCAAATCTCATTTAGTTGAGTGACAGATATTCATCCTCTTTTTTGCTACATTTTTTCGATTTTTTCGTAACCTTCCGCCATTTAATTCTTCAGGCATTCGATACCCACGGAATAAAAGTTAGGAATCCTTTCCAGTGAATGTAGAGGATTCCTAACTTTTATTCCGGTCCGGGTAACCGTCGTCTGATGTATTAAATCTCCAATTATTTATTCAAATTCTTATTCGCCGTAGAAAGCATCAACTTCAGTCGATTCAATTGGTTAACTTCACTTGCACCCGGATCGAAATCGATCGCTACGATATTAGATTCCGGATAGCGTCTGCGAAGTTCTTTGATAACTCCCTTACCTACGACATGGTTCGGCAGGCAGGCGAATGGCTGTGTACACACGATATTTGGTGCACCACTGTGGATCAGCTCTAACATTTCTCCTGTAAGGAACCATCCCTCACCAGTCTGGTTACCAAGAGATACGATGTCCGAAGCCATCTTTCCAAGATCCTGGATCTTAGCAGGTGGTGTGAAGTGCTTGCTGGCCGCAAATGCTTCGGTTGCCGGAGCACGGAACCATTCCAGAGCTTTGATACCAAGATTAGCTGTTGTGGCTTTTTTCTTTTCGAATCCAAGCTTTTCCACCTTGAAGTTCTGGTTGTAGAAACAGTAGAGCAGGAAGTCCAGAAGATCCGGAACAACTGCCTCGGCTCCTTCGCTTTCCAGAAGATCTACCAGGTAGTTGTTGGCTGCCGGAAGGAATTTGACAAGGATTTCTCCAACGACACCAACACGAGGTTTCTTTATATCAAGTAATTCGATGTTATTGTCAAAGTCTTCAATGATCTCACGGCAGAGACGTTTGAATTTACGTCTGCTCGGGTAGCCGTTTGATACAAAGTCCTGGCATACCTTTACCCATTTTCTGTGCATTGCATTGACAGAGCCTGGAACAGCCTCATATGGACGCAGACGGTATACACACTTCATGAAGATGTCACCAAATACTGCACCATAGATACCTCGTAAGATCAGGTTCGGAGTCAGTTTGAATCCTGGATTATCCTCCAGACCACTTAAGTTGATGGAGATGACCGGAATGTATCCGTAACCGGCCTTCTTAAGGGCACGGCGGATGAATCCGATGTAGTTGGAAGCACGGCATCCACCACCGGTCTGACTGATGATCACGGCAATCTTGTGTGTGTCATATTTACCGGAAAGGATAGCTTCCATGATCTGGCCGACTACCATCAGTGACGGATAGCAGGCATCGTTATTTACATATTTCAGTCCTACGTCAACGGCCTGTTTGTTGTCGTTCGGCAGAACCTGAAGGTTATATCCGGATGAATTAAATGCAGGCTCCAGAAGCTCGAAATGGATCGGAGACATCTGCGGGCAGAGAATCGTGTAATTCTTACGCATCTCTTTGGTAAATGCAACCTTTTTGATTGCGGAGGATTTGATCTCACGTTTATCTCCGCGCTTTTCTCGGACTCGGATCGCAGCAAGCAGTGATCTTACACGGATTCTTGCGGCACCTAAGTTGTTAACCTCGTCGATCTTAAGAGAGGTGTAGATCTTGTCAGAATCGTTCAGGATGGATGCAACCTGATCGGTTGTAACAGCATCCAGACCACATCCGAAAGAGTTTAACTGGATCAGATCCAGATTATCTACAGTCTTTACATAGTTTGCAGCAGCATACAGACGGGAATGATACATCCACTGATCCATAACATTTAATGGATGCTCTGCAGGATTTAAGTGGGAGATCGAATCTTCCGTCAGAACTGCAATATTATAAGAGTTGATCAGTTCCGGGATACCATGGTTTACTTCCGGGTCGATGTGGTACGGACGTCCTGCGAGAACGATACCACGGTTGCCGGTTTCATTTAAGAATTTGATCGTCTCTTCACCTTTTTTCTGCATATCTTTTCTGCATGCAGCGAGTTCTTCCCATGCAGTATGAGTTGCTTTTTTGATCTCATCTGCCGGGATGTGGAACTTCTCGGATAATTCTTCAACCAGTCGGTAAGAAATCGTATCTTCACTGGCAAATGAGATGAACGGATGAAGGAAATCAACCTCTCCGTGTACGATCGCATCAATGTTGTTCTTGATATTTTCCGGGTAGGAAGTTACAATCGGGCAGTTGTAATGATTGTTGGCTTCGGCAAATTCATTCCTTTCATATGGAATACTAGGATAGAAGATCGTCTTAATGCCATTGTTGATCAGCCATTGTACATGTCCGTGTGCCAGCTTCGCCGGATAACACTCGGATTCACTCGGGATGGAATCAATTCCCAGTTCGTATACCTTGCGGTTGGATACAGGAGAAAGGACAACCCGGAATCCCAGTTTATTAAAGAATGTGAACCAGAACGGATAATTCTCGTACATGTTCAGTACACGAGGGATACCAATGAGTCCGCGAGGAGCATTTTCCTCTGCCAATGGTTCATAATCAAAATATCGTTTTAATTTATATTCAAATAAGTTCGGAAGCTTGTTTGTTGTTTTCTGTTTTCCAAGACCACGCTCACAACGGTTACCTGTGATGAACTTACGTCCGCCGCTGAAATGATTGATCGTCAGACGGCAGTTATTCGTACATCCCTTACATTTGGTCATGGTAGTAGAGTATTCCATGGCTTCAATGTCTTCAATGGAAAGCATGGTTGTGCCTTCGCAGTCAACGTAACGCTCACGTGCGATCAGTGCAGCACCGAATGCGCCCATGATACCGGCGATGTCCGGACGAATTGCTTCGCAGTTGGCGATCTTTTCAAAGCTTCGCAGTACGGCGTTGTTGTAGAAGGTTCCTCCCTGAACAACGATGTGTTTACCGAGTTCAGATGCATCGGATACCTTGATAACCTTAAATAATGCGTTCTTGATTACAGAATAAGCAAGACCAGCTGAAATATCAGCAACCTCCGCACCCTCTTTCTGAGCCTGCTTTACTTTTGAATTCATGAAAACAGTACAACGGGTACCAAGGTCAATCGGATTCTTGGCAAATAATGCTTCGTGAGCAAAGTCTTCGACGGTATAATTCAGTGATTTCGCAAATGTTTCAATAAAAGAACCGCATCCGGATGAACACGCTTCGTTTAACTGCACGCTGTCAACAGTCTGATTCTTGATCTTGATACATTTCATATCCTGGCCGCCGATGTCGAGGATACAGTCTACGTCTGGCTCAAAGAAAGAAGCGGCGTAGTAGTGAGAGACGGTCTCGACCTCTCCTTCGTCCAACAAGAGAGCGGCCTTGATCAGCGCCTCGCCATATCCGGTAGAGCAGGAGTGGACAATTTCCACGCCTTCCGGCAGTTTGCTGTAAATGTCTTTAATTGCAGAAATCGTTGTACCAAGCGGATCTCCATCGTTATTATGATAGAAAGAATATAATAAAGTACCGTCTTCGCCGACCAGGGCTGCCTTGGTTGTTGTAGAACCTGCATCGATACCGAGGAATGCTTTTCCCTGATAAGTTGCAAGATCTTTGACTGGCACCTGATGTTTTGCGTGACGTTCCTCAAATTCCTTAAAATCTGCTTCCGTTGCAAACAGCGGCTCCATACGGTCTACTTCGAATTCCATCTTGATTTTTCCTTCCAGACGGCGTTGCATATCGATGAGTGCCACGTCCAGATCTTTCTTGGAATTCAGAGCAGATCCGACTGCTGCAAACAGATGGGAATGTGTCGGGGCGATGATGTGTTCATCGTCCAGCTTCAGTGTGCGGATAAATGCTTCGCGCAGCTCAGAGAGAAAGTGAAGCGGTCCTCCGAGGAATGCGACGTGTCCGCGAATCGGTTTACCACAAGCCAGTCCGCTGATCGTCTGGTTGACAACTGCCTGGAATATAGAAGCAGCAAGGTCTTCTTTGGCAGCACCGTCGTTGATCAGAGGCTGGATATCTGTCTTGGCAAATACACCACATCGTGCGGCAATGGTATAGAGAGCTTTATAATTTTTCGCATATTCATTCAGTCCGGAGGCATCAGTCTGTAAAAGAGAAGCCATCTGGTCGATGAAGGATCCTGTACCACCGGCACAGACGCCGTTCATACGCTGCTCTACATTACCACCTTCAAAGTAGATGATCTTGGCATCTTCCCCGCCAAGCTCGATAGCAACGTCTGTCTGAGGTGCATAGTCCTGAAGAGCAGTTGATACGGCGATAACTTCCTGTACGAATGGTACTCCAAGGTGTTTCGCAAGTGTCAGTCCGCCGGAACCGGTGATGACCGGTGATGCATGGACAGGACCTAATTTATGTATCGCTCTTCCTAACAGATCGGAAAGAGTTTCCTGGATGTTAGCGAAATGCCTCTCATAATCAGAAAATACCACTTCATTATTCTCATCTAATATGGCAATCTTTACGGTCGTAGAACCGATGTCGATACCAAGTGTGTATAATTCCTTTTGATTCATATTATGTAACTCCTTATCATATTAAAATATATGTCTTTCTTCTTATTAAATGCATTTTGCTTAATTGTGACCTGTAACATTATACGACAAAAGTGGCCAAAAGACAATTAACAAATGTTGAAGATATGTTAAAAAGAGATGAACTTTACTTGGCATAATTGACAAATATCTCTCAGGAAGGTAGAATATCTACAGTGTGAGAATAAACATAAAGGAGCAGTTATATGAACAATTGGTTAGACAAACTTGAACGGAAATTTAGCAGATATGCGATCCCAAATCTCATGACTTATATTATAATATTATATGCAGCCGGATTTGTGCTGAATCTGATCAATCCGACGTTCTATAGCCAGTTCCTAAGCCTGGATGCCGGTAAGATTCTTCAGGGGCAGATATGGAGAATCGTTACGTTTATTATCCAGCCTCCATCTGACAGCCTGATTTTTATTGTATTCGTACTGTATCTCTATTATATGATAGGGAAGCAGTTAGAGGCAGCGTGGGGGGCTTTTCGTTTTAATCTGTATTTCTTTTCGGGAATGCTCTTTATTGTAATAGGAGCCATACTGGCATTTTTACTGACAGGCGCTGTGTTACCGATGGATACATGGTATCTGAATCTGTCGCTATTCTTTGCATTTGCGGCACTCTACCCGGATATCCAGCTGTTATTGTTCTTTGTCATACCGATCAAGATCAAATGGCTGGCGATGCTGGATGGTCTGTATTTTGTGTATGCGATCGTACAGGCTTTTCTTCCGGCCTACGGCGGAGGTGACTATGGCATATATTATAAGGCGAATGCACTTGCTGCGTTCATCTCGATCCTGAACTTTATCATTTTTTTCTTAAGTTCACGGAATATGAAGCCGTATTCACCGGGCCAGATGAAGAGAAAGAATGATTTCAAGCGCAAGATGAGACAGGCAGAAAGACCGGTGAATGTCTATGCAAATGGAGCAAAACACAGATGTGCAGTCTGCGGAAGAACAGAAATGGATGATCCGAATCTGGAATTCCGGTATTGCTCAAAATGTAATGGCAATTATGAATATTGCCAGGATCATTTGTTCACACATACACATGTTAAATAACTAAGAGAGGAATAGGAAAAATATGAAAAAAACAAAGATTATCTGTACAATGGGACCAAATACCAACGATGAATCTCTGATGAGAAAGTTAGTCCAGAATGGAATGGACATCGCAAGGTTTAACTTCTCTCATGGTGATCATGAGGAGCAAAAAGGTCGTATGGATATGTTAAAGAAGATCCGCGAGGAAGAGAACAAACCAATCGCGATCCTTCTGGATACAAAAGGACCTGAGATCCGTACAGGTGTATTAAAAGACGGAAAGAAAGTACAGCTTGAAGCAGGCGAGACATTTACCCTGACAACAGATGAGATCGTAGGAGACAATAAGATCGTATCTATTACATATAAAGGTCTGGTAGAAGATGTCAAAGCCGGAAGCACAATCCTGATCGATGACGGTCTGATCGAGCTGAAGGTAAAAGATAAAAAGGGCAATAACATCAACTGTGAAGTTGTCAATGGCGGTGAACTTGGAGAGAAGAAGGGTGTTAACGTACCGAACGTAGCAATCCGTCTTCCTGCTATCACAGACAAAGACCGTGACGATCTGAAATTCGGTGTAGAACAGGGCGTAGACTTTATCGCTGCTTCTTTCGTAAGAAATGCAGAATGTATCCTGGAGATTAAATCATTCTTAAGAGAATGTAAAGCTCCATATATTCCGGTTATTGCCAAGATTGAAAACTTTGAGGCAATCAAGAACATCGATGAGATCATCCGCTGTGCAGACGGAATCATGGTAGCCAGAGGTGATCTTGGTGTTGAGATTCCTGCCGAAGAAGTTCCATACCTTCAGAAAACAATTATCCAGAAATGTAACGATAACTTCAAACCGGTTATCACGGCTACACAGATGCTGGATTCAATGATGCGTAACCCGCGTCCAACAAGAGCAGAGGTTACAGACGTTGCCAATGCGGTATACGACGGAACAGATGCAGTGATGCTTTCCGGAGAGACCGCACAGGGTAAATATCCATTAGAAGCACTGCAGATGATGGTTCACATTGTTGAGAATACAGAGGAACACCTGGACTATGATATGATCCTCAGAAAAGCTGGAGAACACAGACTTAAGAGCGCATCCAGCGCACTTGCACATGCGACGGTAACAACAGCAAATAACCTTCGTGCAAAATGTATCGTAACACCTACTGTATCCGGTGCTACAGCAAGAGTTGTATCTAAGTTCAAACCAAAGACAGGTATTATCGGTATCAGCCCAAATGAAGCAACGCTGAGAAGAATGCAGATCAACTGGGGTGTCAGACCACTGAAATCAGTTGCAGTATACACAGCAGAAGATATCTGTGATAATGCGATCGATCTGATCTGTGCAAAACAGCTTGCAGAAGCAGGAGATATGGTTGTGTTAACACTTGGAATTCCATCTACGAATGTATCTGAGAACAGAACCGTAAGCAATATGATGAGAATCGCTATGGTAGATGACAGAAAATAGAAGATTATAAATGAGCATGGCAATACAGAGAACTTGTCACCGGCAACTTCTCTTGCATACTTTGGTATAGAAAAACAGAAAGCAAAGGGGCTTGAAATATTCGGGTCTGAAGCTTTCTGTTTTTTTGATTGTTTTCCAGTTGTTTTTGAGAAAGATTCTCCTTGACATACAGAGAAAATTCACTTATAGTGTTCCTGTAGAGAACTACTAATGAACCCAGAGGTGAATGATTAAGATGGAACAGACATCATTTACAGAACGCCTGATGGAATTCGGACTTACAAGACAGGAGGCAAGCATTTATCAGTGCTTGCTGACAGAGGGAAAGGTAACAGGGTATGAGGTTGCAAAACAGACAGGAATATCCAGGTCTAATGCATATAATTCTCTGGCAAGTATGACAGAGAAAGGTGCGGCATATCTTGTGGAAGAGGCAAGTACCAGGAAGTATGTGCCTGTCCCGCTCAACGAGTTTTGCAAGAATCGTGTCCGCAAGCTGGAAGAATCCGCAAGATGGCTGCAGGAACATATGCCATCGGAAAAAGCATACGCAGAAGGATATATTACGATCGAAGGCGCAGAGAATATACTGAATAAGATAAAGAATCTGTTATCGCAGGTAGATCAGAGAGTTTATATCAGCTGTACAAGAAATTATCTGTTACTTCTGATCCGGGAACTGGATGCACTGATGGAAGCGAGAAAAAAGGTTGTGATCATTACGGATCAGCCGGCAACTTTCCACAGTGCAAAAGTATATCTCGGAGAGAGCAGAGGAATGCAGGTCGGAGTCATTGCTGACTCCAAATATGTACTGACAGGTGAATACGGAGAAGGAAGCATGAATACGTGTCTTTATTCCGGACAAAAAAACTTTGTGGAATTATACAAGACAGCACTTGCGAATGAGATAAAATTATTATCGATACGAGAGGAGAACAGAGATTGATGAAAAAAGAACCATTTGTAACAAAAGCACAGTTGGATGAGATAATCAAAACATATCCGACACCATTTCACTTATATGATGAAAAAGGAATGCGTGAGAATATGAAAGCCTTAAAAGAAGCGTTTTCATGGAATAAGGGATACAGAGAATATTTTGCAGTAAAGGCAACACCGAATCCATTTCTGATCAATATTTTGAGAGAATACGGATGCGGATGTGACTGTTCTTCTTATACAGAACTGATGCTTTCCGATGCGATTGGGGCAACAGGAGAGGATATTATGTTTTCTTCGAATGATACACCTGCAGAAGAATTCGTACTGGCAGATAAGCTGAATGCGATCATCAACCTGGATGATATCACACACATTGATTTTCTTGAAAAAGCAATCGGACATATTCCGGAGACTATCAGCTGTCGTTACAATCCGGGCGGAATGTTCAAGATCAGTAATGATATCATGGATAATCCGGGAGATGCAAAATACGGAATGACAACTGAACAGCTATTTGAAGCTTTCAAAATTCTGAAAGCAAAAGGAGCAAAAGAATTTGGTATCCATGCATTCCTTGCAAGTAATACCGTAACAAATGAATATTATCCGATGCTTGCGAAAGTACTGTTTGAAGTTGCGGTAAAACTTCAGAAGGAAACAGGTGTACACATCAAATTCATCAACCTGTCCGGTGGTGTAGGTATTCCTTACAAACCAGATCAGGAGCCGAATGATATTCGTGCGATCGGTGATGGTGTCCGCCGTGTATACGAAGAAGTACTGGTACCTGCAGGTATGGGAGATGTCGCAATCTATACAGAGATGGGACGTTTCATGATGGGACCTTATGGATGCCTGGTTACAACTGCAATCCACGAGAAACATACACATAAAGAATACATTGGTGTAGATGCATGTGCGGTTAACCTTATGCGTCCGGCAATGTACGGAGCTTACCATCACATTACAGTAATGGGCAAAGAAGATACGCCTTGCGATCACAAATATGATGTGACAGGATCTTTGTGTGAGAACAATGATAAATTTGCAATCGATCGTATGCTTCCGAAGATTGATATGGGAGATATACTGGTGATCCATGATACGGGAGCACATGGCTTCTCTATGGGTTACAATTACAATGGAAAATTAAAATCCGCAGAGGTTCTTCTGAAAGAGGATGGATCTACACAGCTGATCAGAAGAGCGGAGACGCCGGCAGATTATTTTGCCACATTTGATTGCTTTGATATTGGGAAAAAGCTGATAAAAGAATAGTTTCCAGTGTGAACAAATCTGGTATAATGATAGTATCTTTCTGATAATGGAAAGATACTATCATTTTTTAGAGGAGGATAAATTTATGAGGAAACAGGGCGTGTTGGCAGCAATGCTGACAGGAGTAATGCTTGTGTTGTGCGGATGTGGAGGCATGACGACAGATGAAGCAAAGGATTATGTAAAATCTGCACTGGATGCCGGTTACAAGGCAGAATTTAAAGAATATGCAGAAATAACAGACTCCACAGAAAAAGAGGCAAAGAAAGAATACGAGACAAATCTTGATAACAGTATGAAGGAAGCCGGATTTGATGAAACAGGTGTTTCAGATGAATTGAAGGCTAATTATCGTAAGCTTTTTGAAAAAATGTTAAAATCTGCCAATTATAAGGTTGGAGAGGTAAAAGAAGCTGGAGATGATGAATTTAAGGTATCCGTAGAAGTTCAGCCATTTACAGCATTTTCCACAGTATCTGAAGAACTTGACAATTGGGTAACAGATACATATTCAAATATCGAATACGTCCCAAGTGATGAAGAACTGAATGAAGCGATCATGAAAAAGATGTATGAACTTATGGATGAAAAAATGAATAATCCGACATACGGTGATAAGACTACTGTAACTGTCAATGTAAAAGTTGATAAAGACGGAGCTTATTATATTCCACAAAAAGATCTTACAGCAGTAGACGATGCACTTTTCCCGGAAGATTCACTTTAAAAAGTAATATACTGCTAAATAATAATTTAATAACACAGGTTTTAGGGATTGACATTCTTAGAACCTGTGTTGTATTATATACGAAAATACTTGAATGACATTCAGTTATTCAGTCTTTAATATCAATAAATGTTCAAAAAAGGCAGATCAGAATTCTTATATGATGTTGCCAGACAATCCATTTATATTTGTAAATATGTAAGAAAGTAATCCGGTAAAATGAACGTTGTTTTTTGAAGGGAGGTAGTGACAGCGGTCGGATTAATATTATAAATGAAAAAAGAAAGTGAGGAAACATATGACAAAGATGCATAGAGGCAAAAAGGCCGCAGCTTCTTTGATGGCAGGAATTTTATTGTGTCAGATGTTTGTTTTTGGTGTGTCAAAGACTTCTGCAGATGCCAGAGAAGTTGCAAAAAAGATGAGTTTTGAAGTTGTTGGAGAAGGAATAGTAACAGTGACAGATACAGCAGAAAGAACGCAGGAGATTACATCCGGAAGTGTGATAGAAGTACCAAAGGGAATGTGTGTGCGCGTACAGGCCGAATCCCCGAAAGAAACGGATATTGCAGTACATGTGTTGGATAAAGACGGAAATTATGAGTTGGAAGATGTATCAGAAGTGCAGGGAAAATGTTTCTGGCGAGACGTCACTGCTATGGAATTGGAGAAGAAAGTTGTAGTTACTTTCGGTAAAGAAGATAAGAAAATAAGAGCAGTAAGAACAGGACAGACACGTGGAAATTATAATAAACCGGAAGCAGGGGATGTGTTTACCGGAAATTGTGTAATCACTGCTGTAGATGGGGGAAATGGACATACCGTACATAGTGTAACGATAGGCGGATTTACCGGAATCCTGGCTGGAGTAACAGCTACTGGTGGCTGTGCGGATCACACAGCTGCGGCTCCGTATGTTGGCCAGGAGTATACATACAGATATACGGTTACCGGAGTTAATAAAGTTACCGGCGAAGTGATGGGGAATCTGTATTGTACCAGTGTTACAGGAGCGACGGATGGCGTAACAAAAGACAGTGACGGAAGGTTGATCGGATATCAGAGAATCAGTGGCTCTGCGTTGATCTATAGAAATTACAGCGGCTATGCGAAATTAAAAAAGGGGAAAACACAGACGATGCTTACGAATGGGAATCCACAGTATTCTCTGGAAGACGCATGCTATGGAATTTACAAAGATCGGTCGGCGACCAATGAAGCAGCGACATTTACGACGGATAAAGAAGGAAATTCTAACACTGTAGAACTTGAAGAGGGAACTTACTATGTGAAAGAAAAGAAAGCGCCGAAAGGATACCGGCTGGATGAAACGGTTTATCCTGTGACTGTTGTTTCCGGCCAGACTGTTTCTGTAAACGTGAAGGATGTGCCGGTGTACTCGGATATGGAACTTATTCTTGAAAAGATTGATCAGGAATATAAAGCAGGAAAATCACATGGGGCAGGAAGTCTGGAGGGTGCCGAATTTACCGTATGTTATTATGCAGGCATATATGATCAGGCTACACTTCCAAAAACGCCGGACAGAACCTGGGTCTTAAAATCGAAAAAAGAAAAAGATAGATATGAAAGCAGATTGAATAAAGATTATCAAATTAGCGGGGATGATTTTTATTATGCAGAAGATGGAAAGATTCCGGTACTTCCGCTTGGAACGATCAGTATTGAAGAGACAAAAGCACCGGAAGGATATTCACTGGACGGAGTGTATATAGAAAGTGTAGAAGGGAAAACAGAGGGCACATATTATCTGACTAAAATTATACAGGACGGAAATCTTGCGAAGATACAGGGAGGCAATACATATAAAATTGCGGATCGTATATTCAGAGGAGATATAGAATTTCAGAAGAAAGATGAAGAAACACAAGAATCTATGGCAGGAATTCCGTTTCGAATCACATCTGTAACGACGGGAGAGAGCCACATGATTATGACAGATGCGAATGGATATTTTTCATCGGCCTCCAATTATGTAAAACACAGTGAAAATACCAATACAGGTCAGGCAGAAAGCGGAATTTGGTTTGGGCTTAATAGCGGCGGAGAGATGTCGGAAGTAAATGATGATAATGGTGCATTTCCTTATGATACTTATAAAATGGAAGAACTACGCTGTGGACAAAATGTGGACAAAGCATTGTACAAAGGAACATTTAAAATTTCCCGTGACAATTATATATTAGACTTGGGAACAATTATGAATCCTGATCTTGTGATCTCTACAGTGGCGAAGGATGAAGAGACAGGAACTCATTATTCTAATGCAGATGAGAGTGTAACGGTGATAGATACGGTTACTTATACAGGCCTTAAAAAGGGAAAAGAATACGTCATGAAGGGAATACTGATGGATCACAAAACGGGGGAGCCTGTTCTGGATTCAAAAGGGAAGAAAATATTCGGATTGCAGAAATTCATTCCTAAAACAGCAAAAGGCAGTGTGGAAGTAGAGTTTAATTTCGATGGAAATACATTAGCAGGAAAAAATATTACAGTGTTTGAAGAGTGTTATCTGGACGAGGAGCTGATCGCGGTACATAAAGATATTGAAGATGTCAGTCAGATGATACATTTTCCGGAATTGAAGACTTCTGTGAAAGACGATCAAACGGGAATACATATTATAAAGTCTGAAAAGGATATGCAGATTACCGATACGGTAGAATATCATAATTTAAAGAAAGGAAAGAAATATAAGATTACAGGAATCTTAATGGACAAAGATACCGGAAAGGCAGTAAAAGATGCAAACGGTGAGAAGATAACATCAAGTGTGGAGTTTGTTGCGGAAGATACGGATGGATCGGTAGATGTAAAATTTAATTTTGATGGAACGAATCTCGGCGGGAAGATACTGGTGGCATTTGAAAAGCTTTATTATGGCGAGAAATTATATGGTACACATGCGGATCTGGAAGATGAAGAACAGACTATGTATGTACCAGAGGTGGAAACGGTTGCGCTTAATAAAGAGACAGAAACGCATCATGCACTGGCAGATGGAACTGTAGAACTGCTTGATACTGTAAAATATAGGAATCTGCTGCCGGGTAGAAATTACACATTGCACGGAATGATCGTAGAAAAAGAAACGGGAAATCCGGTGAGTGAAGAAAGGACATTAGAATTTGTTCCGGAAAAATCAGAAGGAAGTGTAGAGCTTGGATTTGAAATCAGCGCCGATGAGCTGTGCGGAAAAACGATAGTTGTGTATGAAGAAATCAAAGCAGACGGTAAGAGCATAGCAGAGCATAAAGACCCGGAAGCGAAAGAACAAAGCATTTATTTCCCGGAAATTGGTACAAAAGCGTTGGACGAGAACTCAAAGACACAAGAAGGAGAGGCAAAGGAAAAGCAAAAAATCATAGATCAGATAACTTATAAGAATCTGTTGCCAGATGAAACCTATGTTTTGAAAGGTGTTTTGATGGATAAAGAAACCGGAAAAGAATTACTTGATGAAAATGGAAAAAGAGTGACTGCCGGGATATCTTTTGTTCCAGAAAATGAAGAAGGAACGATTGAGATGACATTTGAACTGGATGCACGCAGGTTGGCTGGAAAATCAGTTGTAGTATTCGAAAGGCTTTATGATGAAGAAGAACACTTGATCGCAAAAGAAGAAGATATCGAAAATGCAGATCAAACTATTTTGTATAGAAAACAGGAAATTCCGAAAAATACAATTGTAGAAAAGCCGGGGCATAATTCAAAGGAAGTTCGAAAATCTCCAAAAACAGGTGATGAAAATCGTATGGATTTATGGCTGGTAATGTTGTGTGCGTTTGGAATTGCAGTGGTAACAGAAATTGTAATTTATAAAAGAAGAAACAGATAAATATTTTATTGCTACCTAATAAGCCAGACGGAGAGACTGACGTTGTAGTTCATATGAAAGAAATCGGTAATAAAGAATACAAGAACATCAAGAAGGACACACTGATCGGAACCACCGGACAGAACAGAAGACTGGAAGCGATCCGGATCACCGGCCATGCATTACATCTGGAGGCAATCCGGATCAACCCATACGGAAAGACCATTAAGGCAAAGGTTCATATCCAGAGCAAAGGATGGGTGGATTACGGCATGATTACCAAAGATACGATTATCGGAACCGTAGGCGAAAAGAAACGTATCGAATGCTTATGCTTTGAAGGTGACTTTGAATATCGTGTTCATATACAGAGTTCCGGATGGACAGATTGGACAAAAGCAGACGGAGTAGCAACGCTTGGAACTGTAGGACAGGAACTTAGGATCGAGGCTATTCAATTTAGATAATTGGATGGGATAAAACTGGCAGCAGTGAAGAGTGTGTTCTGGTATGACTATTTTTTTACGTTTATTGACTGCTGCCAGTTGCTGTTTTTCTTTAGGAAATTTGTGAACGGTCTTGCTGATATCAGTGATATAATTCATATCTACGTCATAGAACTGAGCCAACTTAATAAAAGATCAGTTCGAGTATTGGTTGGGAGCGTTGCCGTTTTATAATAATGTAAAGCCAGAAGGGATTGTGCTATAAATGGATATATGTTATAATAAACATAATATATAGAAACGGAAAATACCAATATGGATGAAAAGAATGACTTGATAAAAGTTGGAAAATATGATTTGCGATATAATGAATTGTTAAGTATTGATATAGAAGAGTTAGACATATTTAGGTCCAAAGGTTTACCAGCACATATGGTTAAAAGAAAACATTTTAATTGTTTAAAGTATATTGATTATCTTCCGGAGATTATAGAAAATCCAGATTATGTAGGTGTTAATCCTAATGAAAATGATAAAAGTATTGAGTTTATAAAAAAGTATTCTAAGAATGTATTGGTTGGAGTAAAGTTGGAAAAAAATGGTCAATATTTATATGTTTCTTCGATGTATGATATCCAAGATTCAAAGATAAGTAGACGTTTGTACAGTGGAAGAATAAAAAACGCAAATATTGACAATGACGCAAATAAATAGTATAGTATAAGTGTAAACAACATACATTGATAATAAGCATAGTTATTTTTGAGGTCGGAAATGGTTCCCGACGCACTCTGAAAAGAGTACCTGAGATGATGGATACACCGCCCATCCAAAAGTAATTATGCTTTTTATATTTGACTATTAACGGGAATAATAGAAGCACACTTAAGGGAGAAACGCCTTTAGGTGTGCTTTTCTTTGTCCTGCTGCCGTTCGTGAATTTCTGATACACTCTTTTCAAGAGAAGCTTTATTCCATTGCTGACGGACAGTTTCATGTTCTGACTCGACAATTCGCCGACTCAGATGATCATTCGCCCAGTTCATTAAGAAGTTTGGAATAAAGAATAGCCGTTTGAAAAAGGAACGTTATATTTCTTCTACGAAAAATGATAAAATCAGAGTTATTCCATTGACAGATGATATGGCAAGGGTATTAAGAAAAGTAAAAGAGTTTGAATTTAAGAATGGCTGGTTAGGCGAGTATGTTTTTCAAGATGACAGGGGAAGAGTGTATGCTTCAAGAATATCAGACTGTGCAGTTAATAACACAACAACAGCAGAATTCCATAACAAGAAAAGTATCCATGCTGTCAGAAGAACATTGAATTCTAATATGAAATGTGCCGGTGTATCTGGAACAGTAGCAGCGTCTTTGTTGGGTCATACGGAAAAAGTAAATGAAGAAAATTATACATACGATGTGAGTTCCATGGAAGAAAAGAGTAAATTCATGGAATGTGCTGGAAGAGTATAAAAAAGAAACATTTACTTCTTACGAAACTACAGTAACAAAAATAGTAAGAAAAGTAAATGTCTCTAATCGCTAAACCACTTGATTTTACTGGTTTTTTTGAATGCGGATAGTGGGAATTATTTTGTATGTTACAATGCAACATAGAGGGTGAAAACATTGAAAATACGGGATTGCGCATATCACAATGTAACATAACGAAAAATAATTTGTCCCACAAAAGTCCCATGGGGCTAAAGGATTTTTATAGATCTGATTAGCTGATTATCATGCTCCTTCATCTTGTCGGTTACATGGAAATAGATTTCTCTTGTGATTTTACTGTTGGCATGTCCAAGACGACGGGATATAACTTCCAATGGAACGAATTGTTCAGCCATAAGTGCAACATGCGTATGCCTCATAACGTGTGTTGTGATTTCAATGTTTTTATCTAGCACACGTCTTGCGGTTTCTTTTAAATAATCATTGTATGAATAATAGTTCACATAATTGCCGGAAATATCACAAATGAATAAATTACTGCGATTGCCGGTAAGTAGCTGTTCTTTTTTTATAAAGAACTTGATTTGCCGACATAAAGCAAGCAGCTCATCTTGAACATAAACTTCGCGATAAGAAAAAGTGTTTTTTGGGTATCCGACAAGTTTATTATTGGCATCATAGTTTTTATTGACATGAATAACACGTTTGTTAAGATCTACGTCTGAATCATGTAATGCGATAATTTCACCAACGCGAAGCCCTGAGAGAGCGGCAAAGGAAGCAAGCATTCTCCAACGAGGAATAGTCATGCTTTTCAGAAGAATGTTCAGTTCATCACGTTCCAGATATTTTTCCTCTAACTTTGCTTTCTTTTTTCGGTCAGTTTCTTTCTTGATTTTATCAATCCACGAAATATCAGAGATATAGTCGTTCTCAAATCCCCAACGGATTAAGGCTTTAAGGCGTGTAATACGTTCATTTGTCGTTCCAATATCTTCTTTTTCAGCGGAAAGCTTTTCGATAACATATCCGGCGGAAAGTTGATCAACAAGCGTATTCTCTCCAAGAATTCTTCTCAGAGAATTGCAAGCATGAAAATTTCTCTTATAAGTAGATGGTGCGCGGGATCCTTTTTGAAAATTGTTATATATAGTGCAAAGCTGCCCGAAACGAAGTTTTTCTTTGCGGACTGCAGCAGAAAGGGAAATTTCTTCAAGCCGCTGCTGTATCTTTTCGCTAAGAATGGCTTGTGCCTGTTTGCGTGTGCTGTTCGTATCCTTTTCCATAGTACAAGACACTTTGTGTGTCTCCAATGTTAATGGGTCTGTATATCGTTCCCCAAATCTGATGTTTCCGCTTGGCAAAATTTCTGACCACATAGTTATTCCTCCTAAAAATGAGTACAAAAATAACACCTATACGGTGCCGAAAATTTGTGGTACAATAGCCTTGGTTGTGAGGGTATTATACGTGCTTTGGCACTGTATAGTTTTCTCGTTTCCCCGGTGCTGGTAACACCGGGGATTTTTTTATTTAATCTAAACCATTAATTCTTAAACAGTTATTGTAAGCGAGTTCCTGAAGCAATTTATATAATGGCTGTACATTATATTTTTTCGGGAATTCTAACTTGTGAGATACATATTGAACCTCGTGTGCTTTGAGGTCGGCAGTCTTGATGTATGTAAAAGTAAGTTCACTGTCGTCGAATCCAAAACCTGCGGTCTCCATGGTAACATCTACAACGGAGAAAAGATTGATAGATTCTACACGCATTTTTATTCCTGTTGCACCCTGTTTGTCAGTAAAGATAATTCTTTTGTTGGTGAAGATAAGTGCATCACGCACAAGTTTGAATCCGACTGTGATTTCTTCTTCATCCATCAAATACATACCGTATTCTTTCTGCATATCTTCAGTAGTCATTTCACTATAATTATTCAATACACCTTGTACGAGGTTACTACCTGCTACTGATTTTGCGCCGTTTAAAACATCTTTCATTCCAAAAGCCATAATAAAAGCCTCACTTTCTTTAGTTTTTTTGATAATTTTTTTTCCAAAAATTACACCAATATAATATAAGACGAAAAGATTCATACTATAAGTATGAAAATATTACTCGACGAACTAATGAACAAGAAAAACTTAACCATCCGCCAAGTATCTATTCTTACAGGCGTTCCAAAGTCAACCGTGTCGGACATAGTGTCCAGAGGGCGAATACCGCGGTTAGATACCATGGAGCAGCTGGCAAAGGGGCTAAAAGTCCGCATCACCGACCTGTTTGAATCAGATTATAAATAAGTGTCCGAGAACTCGGACAAATTTCAAAAACGTATCAGTATCCATAAAATAAGTGCTTTAATAGAGGAAAGGATAATAAAGATTCTTAAAGCACAAACAAATGTTCACAGAGCGGAGGTGCGTTACATATGGAAGAATTAAAAATCTTATTATCAAAACTGGATGATTCTGATCACAAAATAATCCAGCAACTCTACGCTATCCTATATAGGTACCTGGAAAAGAGGGGAAGGCTCTAAGCCTTTTCCTCTTTATTCTTTATACCATCTGCTACGTTCTTGAAATACTCACGTATCACAGTCTTAGATTTATTGTCAAGAGAATGATAGGTCTTCATCATTTCGATGATCGCATCGTAAAATGCATTCCCGTTTCCATCATATTCCAACAGATCCTCAACATAATAACCGACTTCTTCTTCAGGAGAGCGTTGGACAAAAATGTCACCTTCGCCAGTTCTGAGCCAAGTTTCGTTTACATCAAATTCTCGACATATAGAAAAGATCACTTGATCCGTAAGACGATTTATCCCGCATTCCCATTGTCCGACGGTGTTTCTTTTTACACCTAATTTATCCGCAAACTTTTGCTGAGTTAAATCCAAGACCTTTCTTAACTTCTTGATACGTTCGTTCATTTGATTCACCTCGCTTTCATGATTTGATTATAAATGGCAAGAAGCGAATAGTCAATAGAAAAGTCTTTGAAACAACAAAAAGCTATGAAAACAACATAAAGTGTTGACAAATGCTATTGAATGACATATACTTGCCTTACAAACAACAAAAAAGTGAGGTGAGAAAAGATGAAATGGATAGCGATAGCAAACGTAACCTTGACGATTTTGTTTGCAATAAAGTGGGGGATAGAAAGAGCACGCTTTAAAGGACTCATGTTTTTTATTGTAGCAAAAGAATACACCCCACCAAATGAACAGGAAATGATGGAGTGCATCAAAATAGTAGCCCAAAAGACTGTGGAAGAATGGATCAAGTAATAAGCTTGGAAATTTAAGAAAGAGGTGAAAAAATGCTTGAAACAGTAGATGAAACCATCAAAAAACTGTGTGGATTCATACAGGAAGGACTGGAAAGCGATTTGACAGCAAATGATTGCGGGAATCTACCGGATCTGATAAAAGCCCTGGCAGAGCTGATATCCGCCAGAGTTATAAATTATTAGTTTCTAAAATTCTAAGAAAGAGGGGAGAAAGGAATGAAGAAAAACAAAAAAGAAAAGAAACCGTCAAAGATAACGGTTTCGGATGTAGCATTGATATTTTCGATATTCACTTTGATATTCGTAATTATTAATTCGCTTGTAAGATAAGTGGATAAACAATGCTCCAAATGAGAGCGGCAAGAGAAATTCCGATAGATATCCAGCCTTTAATGTCAGCCTTTTTAGACTTTTGTAACGCAAGATCAGCCCCAATCTTTGCGGATTCTGCGATTTTCCCAGAAGCTTTTGCAAGCTTGCTGGCAGAATCAGCAGTTGACTGTGAGGATTGAGCAAGTTGGCCGGAAGAATTGGCAGACTTCAAGGCAGAATCGGCAATAGATTGAACAGCTTGCAATTGTCTCTCCAGTGGTGATCGGATATCATCAGCCATTTGCTTAAAATGAGATTCTTCATAGCTTGGCGGCCGGCAGCTGGAGAGAAAATCACTCTGTTCTTTTATATAGTCCTGAAGAATCTTAGATGTGGGATTTGTTGAATTATTCATAACACGCCTCCTAATTTTGCACTTAGCATGAAAATGCCTGTAGTAAAAGAATAGGAGTGAAGAATATAAAAGTCAATACAGAAAGAGGTGAGAAAAGCAATGAGTGAAAAAGAAAAGAAAGAAATCGCTGAAATGGTAGAAACAGCCAAACATCTGGCGGTACATGATCCGCAGGCATTCATGATTGCAAAAAGCAACATGGAGATCCTGAAGATCAGAGCGGACATGGACAAGCAGGAAAAAGAACCAGCATAAAGGAGTGATAAATATGTATGCAAACAGAAAGAACCTCGCAGCATTATTCGGGGTAACGACTCAGACGGTTTACCGGAGAGTAAAAGGAATAGAAGCCTTGATCGGCGAAAGATACAACCAGTACGCCGTATTGGACAACCTGGTAAGCGTGGCTGTATATGCAGACTATGAAAAGTACCACACACGTCTGGAAGATAAGAACCTGAAAAAATATGTACCACCGTTTGACATGAAAGCGGCCGGAGCCTATATATTTGTAGATCTTAATAAGGGAGTGAGTGTGTTGTGATGAAATTAAAACCGGAAACACCGATATATGCAAAACTACAGATCAAGCGTTTGGAAGATGAATGTGAATCCCTGAAAACATGGATATGGAGAATGACGATCATTGTGGAGCTGCTGTTAATTGTAGCGCTGGCCGCCTGCGTGGCTAATTTCTACGCTATAACTTAAAGGAGCGAGCAAACATGATACAAGTGAGTAAAAAATAAGGCACATCATTATGCGGATGATGTACCTCAAGACTTCTTCGCCTACCGAAAATATAAGTCAAAATTATAATACCATCGGCGGGCGGAAAAGTCAAGAAATACGGGCATTTTCGTCCGTTTTCATCACTTGTTAAGAATATTAAAGATAGGACATACAGGTGGATGAAAAAGAGATATAAAAGACTGATATATACGTTTGAACATTCGGTAGAGGTATATGAATACCTGGATGGGAAGTATGGAGCACCGGGAACGAAAAGAGGGAAGAAGAGAAAAGCCACATTGGAAGAGATCCGATTCCGGAATCAGTGGAATAGAGAAAGAAAAGCAAGGCATAAGCTGAAGACGTGGTTCCATGAGAATGATTACCTGGTATTGTTCACATACAAAAAGGATAAGCGTCCACCTGATATGGAGACTGCAAAAAAGCATCTGGCGCAAGCCATGAGGAAGGCGAGAGAAAAATATAAAAAAGCCGGGAAGAAAATGAGGTGGATGGCAAATATCGAAGTAGGTACAAAAGGAGCCTGGCACGTACACATAGTTATAAATCGGATACCGGATGCAGACATCATCATTAAGGATGCCTGGGAGCATGGAGCAGTAACTTTCAAGCACCTGTATGAAGCGGGAGATTTCAGAGATCTGGCCGGATACATCACGAAAACACCAGAAACATGCGAACGCTATGGAGAGCACTTAAGAGAGACAAGCTATCATGCGTCCCGCAATATGCCTCTAAAGGAACCGGAAGAAGAACGCTTTGTGCAATGGAGAGAGATCAAGGACAGGAAAGGCTACTACTTAGATAAAAATACATACTACGAAGGAACAAATAAATTCACCGGGTACAAATACCGGTATTACACCATGATTAAGTTGGATAGGAGGATTTAAAATGCTGATTTTAGACAGAGTAAGCGAAAACAAACTGGAAGAGCTGGTATTAGTATCTCGAAAACTCAATGGAGTATTGAGAGAAAACTACCCGGGAGTACATAAGATTGAACCGGATCGCGCCGCTCTGCTGTGGTGTGCAATCGATGATGAAATTGAAAAAAGACAGAAGCAGATCGACAAGATTCTTGCGACGGAGAGCGGAGCAGAACAGATTGTACTGCGGAGAGCCTGCAGAGAGCTGAAGAAAGAATATGATCAGTACAACCAGCTCATGGAAGAGGTCTATAACGAAGAACTACTTCCGGCCACTATTCCGGAACTACTGATCAGCTCTGTACAGAGGGCAACACTGGAGATGCAGGAAATCAATAAGAATCTGCAGTATACGAAAGAGGCAATGAAACCATATGTTTAGAGTAGATATTTACATAGCAACAAAATGCAGTTCCAACAGTAAAACACTGGGAAAATATGGATTCGTATGCGCCTGTGCTAAGAAGTCCGGAGAGATTGGAAAAATCCAAGATACTGGTCAGATAAAAGGCACACGACACGAAACAGAAGTAAAGGCGATCACAGAAGCATTGAGCCGCCTGAACCAGTCCTGCGAGGTCCATATTCACTGTGAGGATACGTTCGTGGTCAACATGATTGATTATCGTATCTACGAATGGGCGGGAAATGACTTCCGGAAAACCAATGGAACACCGATCGCCAACGCAGAAGGCTGGCGAACACTCTGGAAGAAGATGCAGGGGCATTTGATCCGGACGGAAAAGGGACGGCACATATGCAGTGATGAAATCAGAGAAATGATGGAGGAAAAGCAGAATGTTTGATAAATTTGGAGAATTTGACTCTGCTGAGGAAATCAACAGGGCGGCAGCAGCACAGTTAAAAGAAGGAGATCTGGACGCTATCAAGACAATAGCAGAAGAAAATGGCTTAGATCCGGAGGACGCAGAGGATTTTTGCACCGGTGCAATAGATTCTCTGACTACTCCATTACTGGCAGCGATCGGGAAATTGGAAATGGAATCGAAAGATTTAGGACTCAAAAACATGATGGAAGACTGGAAAAACTTCATGATCCAGATGTGTGAAGAAGATGACCAGATGGCGCAAGCTGTACGTAAGAAAGGAAAAAGTCTTGAAAAATGTATGGCACAGATATTAAAAGTATCGTTTGAAACGAAAGCACAACTGGATGATAGAATCGTACGGGCAGCAGGCTTAAAACCACCTATCTATCTTGGAATTCCTGGAAAAGCACAGATTAGAAAAATTGCAGAAAAATATTATAAGGGTGAAGAAAAATGAGAACATACAAAGGATTCACGGAAGATCTGAAAGCAACCTACGGGAACGGAATCTTCCAATACGAGCCTGGAAAAACATACAGGGAAGAGAAAAGTAAAACCAGAAGTACAGGCTTCCATGCTGCAGAATATCTCCCAGACTGCATGATGTGGTACGGGCTGAACGATAAAAGCCGGTTCTTCTTGTGCGAATCAGGAGGAAGTATCGATGAAGAGGACGGCTGCTCCATGGTAGTATCCACGGAATTGACGCTGATCAAAGAACTGGATCTGCTGGATATCGCCGGCCACACCATGATGTACATGGTCGAGCACCCGCAAAGAAAATGGATCAGTATGGTGGGTGGAGTAATGATCACGAGCGATGCTGCACATACAGGAGCAGGTACACTGCTTGCAATAGCAAGAGGAGAAAGACCGATCGTATACGGGATTGAGGGAACGGCGGTCGGATGGATCCTTGAGAGCGAAGGAAACATTATAGCGGCCAAGGTTGGCGTAGTAGGGCAGAGCGGAATCAAACCGGGAGTAAAATATACGATCACAGCTAACCGGGAACTCGTGGAGGTGCAAGATGAAACGGAAAGCAATTGAGAAGATAGAACCAGCAAAGACCAGGAAAAAAGGGCATATCGCGACAGTCCAGACATTAGACGATATTGCAATCATTAATGTATTCAATGACAAGGTTCTGGCAGTGAGATACTGCATCAACTGCAAAACAGGAGAACACGAATATTGGACCGAAAAGAATGGCTGGAAGAAAGGAAAACTCATAACAGCAATAGAAGGAAACTGGTACGAATGGGTATGGATGAAACATGATTATAAGTATCCAAAGATTGATTCAGAGGAAGATAGAAAGAGACTCTTAGATATAACACAGGATAAATATTGCGCAAACGATGTATGGAGTCGGATAGATCACATGGAATACAGTTACGATTATGACATTCGGCAGACTGCAGAACATAACAGAAGAGCGAAGATAAATAATTTCATGATCAAAGCACCGAAGCTTCCGAAAGATGCAGATGAATGGTTCTTTGAAAAAACAGCTGGCGAAGATTATATGTTTAAAGAAAAAGGAACAGAGAACTTCAGCTGCACAAATTGTGGAGAATCATTTGACAGATCTGAGTTGACGCCGATACATCAGGGCAAAAAGAAAGCGACTCACAATGACATGGTGCGATGCCCGTCTTGCGGAAAACTTGTTCAGGTAAAAACGAGAACAGATCATATCACAGCCCCCCCTGAGAGCTTATATAAACTTGATAAGATCGACGAAACAGCAAGTGTATTAAGAATCTTCCGTGTAGATATCGAATGGGATTCCGGAAGGCATCGGATAGAAATTGATGAAGAAATACGCATTGTGATATACAAACAGGACCTCTTTAAGAGCAATAGATACAATTACAAGATTTTTTACAATATCCCATGGGAAGGATGGCATAAAAGCAACAACCTGAATTACCGGGCACGGGATGGCTATATGTATCCTGGAGATTACAAGGGAACGCTGAAGAACACCGCTTATGAAGATGGCACAAGGATCGTGGAATTCCTGGCAACAGCCGGCTGGAAATTAAACTACAACCGTCTACTATCCGGAGTATATCAGGTAAAAGGTTACGCAGAAAAGATGGAATATCTGGCCAAAGGACGATTCCGGAATCTACTAAGAGAAACTGTTGCATGCACGGAATATCCGGGATGGAACATAGCGTACTACGGACCATTAGACATAAGAGCAAAGAGCATAAACAAAATGTTCTACATCAACGACCGACAGAAAATTAACCGGATCCGTGATGAAAATGGCGGGAATGAAATGGTCAAATGGATGCAATATTCAGACGAGACAGGAGAAAAGATACCAACAGAAACCCTTAGATGGCTGCTAAGATGCGGACTTGGACCGGAAAATATTAGATATCATGCCGGAAAGTATCTGAGCACTACACAGCTGATGAATTACATCCGCCGGCAGCAGAAAGAACAGTATCCGGGATTCACGGAAGAAGCTGTCCTGGAGCAGTACAACGACTATCTGAGCATGTGCAAAGCATGTAACAAGAATATGCAGGACGAGCTTACATATCGGCCGAGAGAGCTGAAAAGACGGCATGATGAAATTGTGATTGATAAACAACAGATGGATATTCTGAAAGAAATGATGGCAAGCCAGGCAGAAAGAGAACAATATGCTCAGGAAATGCGCGAGAAGTACCCAACAGCAGAGCAGACCTTACACGAGATCAAAGAGCGCTATGAGTACGAAAACGAAGAATACAAGATCATCGTACCGGAATCATTGGTGGATATCGTAAAAGAAGGACGTGCCCTGCATCATTGTGCCGGCAGCAGCGAACGGTATTTTGACCGAATTGAGACAAGAGAGACCTATATCTGTTTCTTGAGAAGAAAAGGACAGGAAGGAGTACCGTTCTACACCATTGAGGTAGAGCCATCCGGCACAATCAGACAGCACCGTAGCTACATGGATGAAGAACCGGGAATCGAACAGATCAGAGGCTTTCTGAAGGACTGGCAGAGAGAACTGAAAAAGCGTCTGACGAAAGCTGATAAGGAATTGGCCAAGATTAGTAAAGAGAAAAGAAATGCAAACATCGAAGAGTTGGAAGCAAAAAACAATACAAGAGTCCTGCAGGGACTGGCAGAAGACTTCATGGACGCAGAAGAAATCGAAGAATTATTAGAAAAGGCGGTATAAGATGGACGAGCTTATAAATTACAACGGGTATGAAGAGTTTAAACAGGCAGTAAACAGAGTATTAAACAGAACGGTAGAGGACTTTGTCCTCACCGGCTACCTGTTGAAACAGGCAAGGGATACGGATATCCTGAAAGGCTCCGGATACGCAGATGAAAAAGAATTTGCCTGGAGCGAATACAAACTGGACGCCTCTCAGGTATCGAGATATATAAAAATCAACGATAAATTTTCAGAAGGTGGCTATTCCCCGAAACTGCAGGACCAGTACCAGGGGTTCGGTTATGCGAAACTTGCATTAATGCTGACACTTCCGGAAGAAGTAGTAGAAGAATTGACACCGGCATACAGTAAAACGGAAATACAGGCTGTAAAAGAGGAAATCGAAGAGGAAGAGAAAATCACAGATATCGAAGTAATCCTGGAAGGACAGAAGGAAGAACAGAAAGACCTCGGCAATCTGGAAAAAGCATTGCACCAAATATTCCATGATGAACCGGAATTATATAAAACTATGTACGAAACAGTACGGACAACCTGCGGAACAAAATATCTGCAGGAAGTACTTGCACCGGACGGAGATAAGATTTACAGCACTCGAATCCAGGGAATTGGCCGAATCATGCTCTATATGCACGAATCCAAAGACATTACATTACATATGGTTCGGTCGGGAGATAAAGAGTTCTATTCCTGGGACGATGCATTAAGCTACTGCACAATGATCACAGACAGTGAAGATGCGGAAAAGACCTGGGAAGAGATGTATGGAGAATCGTTCCCGAAAAAAGAAGAAATTGCACCGGTGCAACCGAAAAAGAGAAAAGAATCAAAAGTGGTAAAAGCGAAACCAGAACGATCGGGAACGAAACCAGCCGATTCACAAACAAAACAGCCAGATGCACCGACAAATAAAGAGGAAAACAATGAAGAAAAAGAAGAAAACGGTACACCTCGATCCGTTTCAATACCTGCAATGGAGAAAGAATCGAAAAAGACAGAAGAAGCTACGGAAGTAAAAACTGAGATTCCACAGGAAAAACATGATGAAACACAGATCCCGGGACAAACAGAATTGACGAAAGATTTCCCAGAGTATTGCCCACCAGACATGAATATTTCAGAAGAGCAATCGGAAGAAGTAAAAGGAGCATACGCCACCAGAAGATTATATATATCCTCTGTCGATGCCGATACGGCAGCAGAATACATGGGAAAAGCCATGGAAAAGGCTATCCGCAATATGCCGGGAGTAAGTTTCGGAGTCTTGACGAAGGAATCATTTTGGAAAGAATTCTTCGAAACCGAGGTTGATCGGAATGGAGATGAGATTGAATGTGTGAATTAATGTTCCCGAAACCAACCAGGAAGAAAAAAAGGAAACACCACCCAGCTCCGATCGTGGACACAGTGAAAGGCGAATGCTTTCTATGCAGAATGGAAGGCATCCGCCGGCAGCAGTACACAGAAGAGCACCATGTATTCTACGGGGGAGGATTAAGGCAGGTAAGCGAAGAACATGGCTTCAAAGTCTACTTGTGCAGAGATCACCACAAAGACGGACCGAGGGCAGTACATAACTGCAGAGAGACCAGAGAACTGTTATGCCGGATATTCCAGAGAAAGTATGAAGAAACCCACACAAGAGAAGAATTCCGAGCATTAGGCATAAAGAATTACTTGGAGGATGAAAATGGATAGAGAGATATTATTCAAAGCAAAGCATGAACATGTAGTAGTCGCAAATAAAGACCTGGAAGGACAATGGGTAGAAGGTCTTCTCTGGGATGAAGAGTATATTTACAGTAGAGACATAGAATGCGAGCTACTGATTGATAAAGATACCATCTGTGAATACACCGGATTGCATGACAAGAACGGCAAAAGAATATGGGAAAACGATATCCTGATGTGTCACGACAATCCGAAAGATCTTGTAAAAACAGTATTCGGAGAGTTTAACGTCATAGAAGTGGAAAGCGAAGAAGTAATAGACAGTGTAATTGGATGGCATTATGAAGTGATTCCAACGGATGAATTAAGTAAATGCGAGCCGTTCTGTTATTCGATGCCACTTACGGACACGTACATCAAGTTAAATGAGATGGAAGTAATAGGCAATATATTTGATAATCCGGAATTGCTTGAAGAAAGGGATAGAAAAGATGAAAGAATGGAAGAAACAGAAAGAATATGACGGAACAAATTCATATACGCTTATATTCGGCCACCATCTGAACAAACCAAAGAACATTCTGTGTTTATTCAGAGGAGAAATGACTGATGATTGGTATACAACATCGAGCGTGCTTAGAACTAATTGGACATGGTTAGCATCTGGAACAACAACGGATGATGAAGCGAAACTTTTGGTAGAGGAAATGATACAGGAACACTATGAAGACGAAATAAGATATTACCAAGAAATACTGGATGAATTCAAACGGGGTGATAAAAATGAGACTGATTGATGCTGATGCAGAGATAAAGAAAATCGAAGAAGAAATTGAGCGGTCATACAAAGCTATTGACCGATGGAGATCAAGAGGAATGCCTGGCAGCAGTCTATATGATATAGACGCGAAGGTCCGGCAGATCAAAAATAATATAGCAGACTGCAAACGGGAAATCCGTATGTTGAAAAGCTACACTACAGCATACAATCCCGAAGCAATTGTAAAGAAACTGGAAGACAAGATAGAATATGCCGGAAGATTAATGGTAGAAAAACCGGCGGATAAGCTTGATGAAATTGCCAATAATACAGCAGAAGATTACATACAGGCATATATAGAAGCGATCGAATTGGTGAAAGGCGGTGGAAACATTGAACAGCCAGGAATATGATCAGATAATAAAAATGGCGGCCGATTTGGAGCGTGGAGCAGAAGCGGAATGCAAAAAGGAAATTGAAAAGAGACAGAAATATATGGAGGGATACATGAAGGGGATAGAGGATTTCTTGGATAGTATCGAAGGAAAGGTTAAGGAATGATAAAAGGAAAAAGCAAAATGGAATTTGGAACAGGCGATATCCGAATGACGGGAGCATTAAGCGGTGGCATAGGAGCGTTATGCTATATCACGCAGAAGCCACATGTAATAGGCGAAAGAGTTCTGGTTGAGGACAGCTGGAATGTGGATCAGGCAGAAGTTGTTATGACATTTACGAAAACAGAAAGCATAGATGTGCTCATAGCGGAATTGCAGGACGTAAAAGCAATGATGGATGGAAGATATCCATTCGAAAAAGGAAGAGTCCGAGCTGACGAAATGGATTTTGATGCGTTTTTGCACACATAAAAGGAGCTGATGCGAATGGAAATCATAGAAAAATTAAAACACTGGTTCATAATGGCACGGGCAAACCAATGCCTGGGATGTTGCCTAATCTGCAAATGGTGGGATATGTGTAAATGGGAAACAGAGGAGAGGAGAAGGAAGAGACGGCAAAATGACAAGAAAAGATATTCTTAAAAAATACGGATTCAGCTGGATGAGCAATGTAAACTTGAAGGAAGAACTTTCGGATGAGTCGGCAGCAGAATTCGAAGGTCTGATAAGGACTCTGGCCGAACATAACCGTGGACCGGCACCGCCAGAAACAGGGTGGAAGAAAAGAATGTACAACCAATTCATGAAAGGAGCGGGCAGGTGACAAAGATGGAGAAAATAACAGCATTCGTAATCACAGTTGCGACTACAATACTTCTCTATCCATTATGTTATGACTGGGCAAGAGAAATCCTGGACTTGCAGATCTGGGATAGCATCCTGGACGGATTGGAAAAAGCAAAAGACCTATTCGATAAGCTGATTGGAAATGATAAAAAATAGCTTGCACTTGCCGGTGATTGTATCACAAAAGTGACCGGTTGATATAGATTCCCTCCGGCGGCAGCAGGATGGCAGCAGTCGGAGGAGAAAGGAGCGGTGTTGAAAGAAGTAAGCAAAGAACAGGCAAAGATCATTGAAAAGATGGTGCTCGACAAAAAAACAAATAAAGAAATTGCAGAAGCCACAGGATTAAAATACTGGGAAGTAAGGGACTATGTACAATATGTCGGATTGGCCGGAATAAGAGAACAGATGTCTGGGAGAAAACCAGGAAGACGAAAGAAGGACGGCTACAACAAAGAAAAAAACGGTCCCAATGCGGACAGACATCTCTGTAAGACTTGTATATACAGGGGAAGACATGATCAGGTAGGCAATTGCAGTTACATAGAAATAGAAGGGCATAGCAGAGGAATGCCGGCAGCAGAATGCACGGTGTACAAAAAAGGCAGAAAACGAAGGCAGGCATTGTGGTAAGGGCTAAAGAAAGAGTATGGGGAAAGGAGCAGATATTATTGGAACAGATGACAAAGGAAAGACTACTGTCATACAGGAGCAATAAGGCAGAAATACTGGAACTTGACTATGCAATTAATAATAGATGGAAATCGGATACGATGATCGGGAATGATGTTATATTCGATTACAGCAAGGGATATCCGATGCCACAGAGTGTGACGGGTTTTGATTCTGAAAAGTATGAGCGGCTACAAATTCGTGATATGGAGAGAAAAGAAAGACTGAAGAAAGAATGTGAGGAGATAGAACGTTTTGTAGATGATATCAAAGACAGCATAACTCACCGGATTTTCAGGATCTATTTTATTGACGGAAGGAAAAATGTAACATTGCGAGAAGTTGGAAAGCGAGTACATATGGGAAGAAGTGGAGTTGGAAAAAGAATTGAAAACTTTTTAAAAGTGTCCCGTAATTCCCATGATTCTCATTTACAATAATACTTGAGCCAAAGGCGGAAAACCGTCGGCTCGATTACAGGTTCAACAAAGACATCCGGCATATCGGATGTCTTTTCTTATAAAGGAAACGTGAAATACATGAAAAGAAATAGACCGGATAAAGATGGGACTCATCGAGGAGCGTTTGAAAAGAATAAGAAGAAAATATATGCAACACAGACCGTGTGTGGAATATGTGGGAAACCAGTAGACTTTTCTTTAAAGTATCCGCATCCGCTATCACCTTGCATTGATCATATAATCCCGATTGCTAAGGGCGGTCATCCGAGTGATATAGACAATATGCAACTGGCGCACTGGACATGCAATAGACAGAAGAGCGACAAGTTGATAGATAACAGTGTGAAAAAGCAAGATGAAATATTAGGGAACCGTGTACTGCCACATACATTCAATTGGAGTGATTATAGACCTAAATAATTTTAATGGACAGGGGGCATACCTCCCCCACCGTGGGCGCGCGCGGACTTCACACCGTCACTGCGAAAAAAAACACACGCCGGAAAAAATAGCGTAGAAAGGAGAAATAAATGGCAGAGTACAGAGGCATAGAGTACCTGAGAAAAAAGCTGAATCGAAAGCGAAGCCGAGTCTTAAGGCGGTATAAATTCTATGAGATGAAAAATATAGCACGGGACATGGGGATCGCTACGCCGCCCAACCTACAATGGTTGCAGGCTGTACTTGGCTGGAATGCAAAAGCTGTAGATTCGATTGCGGATAGGCTTGAATTCAGAGGATTCCGTGACGATAATTTTGACATGACTGGGATATTTAGGATGAACAATCCAGATATTCTGTACGATTCTGCGACGTTGTCGGCATTGATTTCTTCCTGCTGTTTCATATATATATCGAAGGGAGAAGATGATTTTCCGAGATTGCAGGTAATTGATGGGGCGAATGCAACTGGCATTATTAATCCAATCACGAATCTTCTTACGGAAGGCTATGCGGTTCTGGGACGTGACGATTACGGAAAAGCGACTGTAGAGGCTTATTTTGTGGAAGGGTGGACGGTAATATACAGAAATGGAGTTCCGGATCAACTTTTTGAAGAGAATGTGCCAGCACCATTATTAGTGCCAATTATATTCCGGCCAGATGCCAAGAGAGCATTTGGACATTCTAGAATCAGCCGGGCATGTATGTCAATCACAGAATCGGCCATGAGAACCTTGAAGCGGTCTGAGATTACAGCCGAGTTCTACTCATTTCCGCAAAAATATGTAGTTGGTCTGGATCCAGATGCGGAACAGATGGATAAGTGGAAAGCTACCGTATCAAGCCTCCTGCAATTTGATAAGGACGAGGACGGAGATTCGCCAACCTTGGGACAGTTCCAGCAGCAGTCTATGGCACCACATCTAGATCAGCTTAAAATGTTTGCTGCATTGTTTGCTGGAGAGACTGGGTTGACATTAGATGATCTAGGATTTGCAACGGAGAATCCGGCTAGCCAGGAAGCAATCAAGGCATCACACGAGAATCTGAGACTGACAGCAAGAAAAGCACAGCGAGCATTTGGCAGTGGATTTCTGAATGTTGGCTATCTGGCTGCGTGCCTACGTGATGATTATCAATATTACCGGAACCAGGTATATATGACTACACCAATCTGGGAGCCAGTGTTTGAACCAGATGCAGCAATGCTGTCCAATATTGGGGATGGAGCAATTAAGATTAACCAGGCAGTGCCAGGATATTTCAATGCAGATAACTTAAGAGATTTAACTGGAATTAACATGAGCAATCTGCCAGTAACTCCGGAGGTGTAGACTATGGAGGACATCACACCAGGACTTTTGGAGAAGATACAGAAACAATTCTATCATGATATTGAAAAGAGCAGCATCATTAAAAACTTCAAGAAACAGACACAGAGAGGTAAGACTTCATACAGCCAAGCGAACGAGGTGGCACAAGAGATTGGGAAAATCTTAGCGCAATCATATTCGGACAATTTATCATCTGATATATTGCCAGATGGAAAGATGTATTATAACATTGCTTCCAGAGTATTGGACCCGACGTTGAGGGGAGCTTATGAGATGGTGGCAGATAATGCAGCTATTGTACAGCAGATCGTGAACGAAGCAGCAGGCATTGGAATTAAAACAATAAGAGCACAAATCCAACAGGATAACATAGACGGTATTGTAAATCGGATTTCAAGCGAGGAATATTTCGACGATGTGAAATGGATTCTCGATGCACCTGTACGGAATTTGGTTCAGAAAGCAATGGACGATACTGTTCAGAAAAATGCAGATTTTCATGCAAAAGCTGGATTGAGACCAAAGATTATACGGAGATCATCTGGACATTGCTGTGAATGGTGTAATCAGGTAGCCGGAACATATGTATATCCAGATGTTCCTAAAGATGTGTTTCGGAGACATGATAATTGTGATTGCATTGTTGAGTATTATCCGGGAGACGGTAAAAAGCAAAATGTATGGACAAAAGAATGGAAATACGAAAAAGAATCTGATAAAATAGAAGAAAGAAAACTGCAGGGATTAAGTCCGGAATCAGATGCGATTATACGAAATATACGGGAAAAGATAATTCCGGAACAAAATCGTGAAAAAATTGCATCACGACAGGAAATACATCGACAAGGAACAAAGATGTATGAAGCTAGAAAAAAGAGTCTGGAAGCAAAAGGACAATTTGGACCTTCTTACATTACGGTATCGAACGAAGAAATTCAATCGCTTGTAAAGGAATTTTCAGGGACAGGAATTATTAAATATAATAGTCAAGGTAATTGGGATTCAAAAGAAATCATAACGACAAATGATAAAATCATAGGAGTAGTTGTTGATAATCGAAACGGAAATAGTGCAGAGACATCTGTGTTTAAGATTCACTACGCTAAAGATGGAATACATATAGTTCCAGATTATCCAAGTAAAAAGAGGTGAGAGTTATGACATACGAGGAAATAAAAGAATTTATAGGTAAACAAGTCATCGTAAGAGATGTCGGAGGAAAAAGTTTTAAAGGTATTATAACTAATACGGAGAGTGAGTATGATACATCATCTGGAAAAGAAGAAATAGAATTAGATGCCGGAAAAGTATTTTATGGAATTCCATTAGATGAGATAAAAGATATAATAGAAATCAAATAAGCTGCCAGATTATTCTGGTGGCTTATATTTTTGAGGAGGCTACATGGGAGAAGTAAGGAAGGGGCGGCAGACCCCGACGCAATCTGTCGTGCTGCCTTATTCTTCAACATATGGAGCTGAAGCAATAGATATTTACAATTCGACAGGAAGAACTGCACAGGAGTGGCAGGAGCTTCTTCTGTCAGACATTTTGGCCGTAAACGAAGAGGAGTTATGGGTACATACCAAATTCGGGTATTCAGTCCCAAGGCGTAATGGAAAGAATGAAATTGTTGCAATAAGGGAGATGTATGGGCTAAAGAAAGGCGAAAGAATCCTACATACAGCACATAGAACCACAACTACACACAGCGCATGGGAACGACTTTCGAATTTGCTAAAGAAAGCAAATATCGAGGTCGTTTCTTCATATAAGGCATTTGGAAAAGAACATTTGGAAGTTGCTGGCGGTGGAATTATCGAATTCCGAACCAGAACATCAAAAGGTGGTTTGGGAGAAGGATTTGATCTATTAATTATCGATGAGGCACAAGAGTACCAAGATGACCAAGAGAGCGCATTAAAGTATGTCGTTACAGATAGTAAGAATCCACAGACAATATTTTGCGGAACACCACCAACTCCAGTAAGCTCCGGAACGGTTTTTACAAAATTCCGTAAGGCAACCTTGGAAGGACAAACGGTTAACTCTGGGTGGGCAGAATGGTCCGTGCCGGAGCAGACAGATATAAGAGATATAGATGCCTGGTATGAGACAAATCCATCTCTTGGAACAGTATTCACGGAAAGATCTGTAACTGATGAGATTGGTTCAGATCCGATCGATTTCAATATCCAGCGATTAGGATTATGGATTCGCTATAATCAGAAGTCAGCTATCAGCGCAACAGAATGGAATGAATTAAAAACCGATATCCAACCGGAGCTTACAGGAGATCTTTTTGTAGGAATCAAATACAGCAAAGATGGGAATGTGGCAATGGGAGTTGCATCTAAAACGAAAGACGGCAAGATATTTTTAGAGTGTATCGATTGTCGTGAAGTACGCGCAGGAGATACATGGATACTAGCATATTTGAAAGAATGGAAAGCAAGGAAGGTGATTATTGATGGCGCATCAGGGCAGCAGTTAATGGAAAATGAAATGAAAGATTATGGTATAAAGAATTCACACCTACCCACTGTGAAGGAAATCATTGCAGCAAATGCCTCATTCGAACAGGGATTATATCAGAGGAATATAGTTCATTCTGGTCAGCCGTCACTGGTACAGGTAGTAAGTAACTGTGAAAAACGGTCGATTGGGACCAATGGAGGTTTTGGCTACAAGGCAATGAAGGAGGAAATGGAAGTTGCATTGCTCGACAGCATAATTCTTGCATACTGGGCGTGCAGTGAGACAAAAACCAAGAAAAGAAAACAAAGAATTAGTTGTTAAAGGACACCTGGACAGGGTGTCTTTTTGCATATTACGCAACCCAGCGGTTAATGGAGAAAGGAGCAACAAAAATGGCAGAATTTACACCAATTACAACACAGGAGCAGCTTGATAAAGTAATCGGAGAACGCATTGCGGGAGTGAAAGCAAAATATGAAGGCTTTGATGATTACAAGGAAAAAGCAGAAGATTATGATGCTCTAAAAGCAAAATCCGATGGTTTTGAACAGCAGATTGCAGCGTTGAACGAGGAAATTAACGGTGATGGAAAAAAGAACATCGGATACAAAAAACAGCTTGAAGAGGCGCAGGGCAAGATCAAGGGATACGAGACCAGTTCTCTCAAGATGAGAATTGCACATGAAAATGGAATCCCATATGAACTTGCAGGTAGATTAAGTGGATCTGATGAAGAGGAAATTAAGAAAGATGCCGAGACAATGGCAAAATTCTTGAGAAAAAAAGATGTTCCTCCACTTGCAGGAGGAGATCCGCAAAAAATTGATGACAAAAAGACAGCAATGAAAGGCATGCTGGCTAGTTTGAAAGGAGAATAAAAAATTATGGCAACATCAAAAGGAACAATGTTTGACCCTACACTGGTCAAAGATCTTATTACAAAAGTAAAAGGGAAGTCAGCACTGGCTACATTATGTGGTCAGACACCGATTCCATTCAATGGATTGAAAGAAATGATTTTTTCTATGGACAATGAAATTGATATTGTCGCAGAAAATGGAAAGAAAACCGAAGGCGGTATTGCTATCGCACCAGTTAAAATTGTACCGGTTAAGTTTGAATATGGTGCAAGAATCTCCGATGAATTTATGATTGCTACAGAAGAAGAACAGTTGGATATTTTAACAGCGTTTAATGATGGATTTGCGAAGAAAGTAGCGAAAGGACTTGACCTTGCAGCTATGCATGGTATTAACCCAAGAACGGGAACAGCATCTGCTGTAATTGGAGACAATCATTTTGACGCAAAGGTTACACAAACTGTAGATTATGCGTCAGCAACACCGGATGCAAATCTGGAAGATGCGATTGCGGTAGTAGATGGTTCTGAAGGAGATGTAACAGGACTCGCGCTTTCGAAGACGTTTGGATCAGCGATGGCAAAAGTCAAAGTGAATGGAATCAAGCAGTATCCGGAATTTGCATTTGGAGCATCACCTGCAACATTTAACGGAATCCCGACAAGCGTCAACAAAACTGTATCTGGCGGAACAACGAAAGACCACGGTATTATTGGAGACTTCCAGGGAGCGGTTAAATGGGGATATTCAAAGGAAATCCCTATGGAAATTATTCAGTATGGTGATCCGGATAACTCAGGAAAAGACTTAAAAGGCTATGGTCAGATCTATATCCGTGCAGAAGTATATCTGGGATGGGGAATCCTGGTGCCAGAATGGTTTACAAGAATTAAGGAGGTATAGTATGAAGTATAAAAATACAAAAACGGGCGCAATTATCGAAACAAGTACAAGAGTTGCCGGTGAAAACTGGAAACTTGAGATTGATGAAGAGCCTGAGAAGAAAAAAACGCCATCTAAAAACCAGGGGGCTGGAAAAGATAAATCACAAGAGGGTACAGAATAATGGAGCCATTTGCTACGTTAGAAGATATATCTATTCTGTGGCGAGAACTTAAGGAATCCGAGTATAGCAAGGCAGAGCAGCTTCTGACAGTTATCTCGGATTCTCTGAGATATGAAGCTAACAAAGTCGGAAAAGATTTGGATAAAATGATTGAACAGAATGAGACGTTGCGGAATGTTGCGAAATCTGTGACTGTTGACGTGGTAGCGCGTACACTTATGACATCGACAGACACGGAGCCAATGACACAGATGTCTCAATCAGCTCTGGGCTATTCTGTGACAGGAACATATCTGATTCCTGGAGGCGGTTTATTCATTAAGAAATCCGAGTTATCCAGACTAGGTCTTAGAAGACAGAGAGTTGGGGTGATGGATATTTATGGCATCGATGATCAAGGGAATTCCAGTAACACTGTATGAGAAGACAGTAATTGGAAAAGATGAATTCGATCACCCGTTATACCGAGAGACACCAGTAACAATTGAGAATGTGCTTGTAGCTCCGGCATCGACTACGGAGATTCTGGACACATTAAATCTGACTGGAAAGAAAGCGGTATACAATATTGCAATTCCGAAGGGAGACAATCACACTTGGCAGAATTGCCGGGTGGATTTCTTCGGAATGTCTTGGCAGGTGATTGGGTTTCCACAACAAGGCATTGAAGAGAATATCCCGTTAGAATGGAATCAAAAATGGCAGGTGGCGGCGTATGAGTAAAGTAAAAATTGTTCTAAATAGTGTCGGAATCAGGCAATTGATGCAGTCGCGGGAAATGCAAGCTATCCTTATGGAGAATGCAACGAAGATAGCCAAGGCTTCCGAGACAGAGGCATATGTGGCGCAGACCCGAGCTGTTGTAAAAGTCAGCGGAGATGATGGTAAAAATGGATTGCTGAAGGCGGTAGGAAAACATGGTGGAGAGCATCGTTAAAAATTATTTACAGTCCAGGTTGAATGTACCGGCCAGACTGGAAGAAGAGGATAATCTTGGAAAAGAATACATATTGATCGAAAAGACTGGATCTGGCAAAGAAAATCACGTGGAATCGGCGACCTTGGCAGTCCAGTCTTTTTCTACGTCCCTTTATGGGGCGGCAACACTCAACGAACGGGTGAAAGCAGCAATGGAAAAAATAATTGAATTAGATGATATCAGCAAGTGTGAACTGAATAGCGATTATAACTATACAGATACGAATCGGAAAAAATACCGATATCAGGCCGTGTTTGATATCGTTTATTTTTAGGAGGCAGAAGGATGGATGCAAAAAACGTAAGTACTGGAAAACCGAAAGTCGGTGGAGCAATCTGGCGCGCACCGGTAGGAACAACATTGCCGAAAGACACAGAGATGGCATTAGATGCAGCATTTAAAGAGTTAGGATATTGTAGTGAAGATGGTGTAACAAACTCAAATAGCCCCGAGTCGGATAATACAAAAGCCTGGGGCGGGGACACTGTGTTGAACATGCAGACCAGCAAAGAAGACAGTTTTAAATTTAAACTGATTGAAGTACTGAATGTGGAAGTGCTCAAGACTGTATATGGTGATAAAAACGTAACCGGAACATTAGAAGCAGGAATTACGGTAAAAGCAAACAGTGATGAGAATGAAGAATCAGCATGGGTGATTGATATGATCATGAAAAAGGCTGTAAAGCGTATTGTGATTCCGTCGGCAAGTGTATCGGAAGTTGCTGATATTGTGTATAAGGATGATGATGCAGTTGGATATGAGACTACCCTGAAAGCAACACCGGATACTGATGGACAGACGCATTACGAATATATCAAAGGAACAAAGAAAGAATAAGGGAGGCGATACTATATGATGCATACAGGAACAACAACTAGCGGCTTTACCTTTGAGATTGACGAGGAAATGTTAGACGACTATGAACTGTTCGAAGACATCTGTGCCATTGATAATGGTGACGTGTCAAAAATCACGACAGTAGCAGACGGATGTCTTGGAAAAGAACAGATGAAACGTTTGAAGGAGCATTGCAGAAATGAAAAAGGAAGAGTATCTACAAAGAGAATGATCGATGAAATAACACAAATCCTGACGAAATGTTCTCCGGGAAAAAACTCTTGATCCTCGCCCATATGATGAATCTCGATAAAAATGCGTTATTATGCGATCTTGCAGAAACGTATCATATCTATGATTATAGATCCCTGCCATTACATATGGTGGGGATTTTTGCGTGCGGGTTGAGGGAAGATTCAAGGATCATGATGAAAATATCAGGAATAAAAATCGATACAACACAAGCACTGCTCGCTTCGATTGCAGATAATACAAGAATGCTTGCGTGGCTGCAGTCTAATGACGGTGTAAAAGGCACAAACAGACCAAATTCTCTATTACGCATATTGAGTGGTGCGGAGCAGCATAACGAAAGCAACATAGAGACGTTTGAAAACGGAAACGATTTCGATGAAGAGTGGGCTCGATTAACGGGAGGTGGAAGATAGTGGCTACAGAATTAGCAAAAGCATATGTACAGATCATTCCATCGGCACGGGGAATCAGTGGTGAAATCCAAAAGACACTTGATCCGGAAGCGACAAGCGCAGGGACTTCTTTTGGAAGTAAATTGGTTGGAACCATGAAAAAAGTGCTTGCCGTTGCAGCTATCGGCAAAGCGTTGAAAGCATCTATCATGGAAGGTGCAGATCTTGAGCAGAGCCTTGGAGGAATTGAAACATTGTTCAAAGATTCAGCGGATAAAGTAAAAGCGAATGCCGCAAAAGCTTACAAGACGGCCGGAATGAGTGCCAATGAGTACATGGAACTGACCACGAGCTTTTCAGCAAGCTTGTTATCGTCATTGAGCAATGACACTTCGAAAGCTGCAGATGTAGCGGATATGGCTATGACAGATATGTCTGATAATGCAAATAAGATGGGAACCAATATGGAAGATATCAAGAATGCATATCAGGGATTCGCTAAACAGAACTACACGATGCTGGACAACCTGAAACTGGGGTATGGCGGAACAAAATCAGAGATGGAACGTCTTCTAGCAGATGCACAGAAAATATCCGGTACAAAATACGATATCAATAATCTTTCGGATGTATATAATGCAATTCATGTAATCCAGGGTCAACTGGATATCACCGGCACAACAGCGAAAGAAGCAGCAACTACAATATCGGGTTCTTTTAATTCTATGAAAGCGGCGGCGAAAAATGTTATAGGTGAGATTGCACTTGGAATGGACGTCGGACCGGCACTTAACGAATTGGCAAATACGATCATAACCTTTGCGGTTGGGAATCTGCTTCCCGCAGTATGGAATGTTATTTCTGCACTTCCATCAGCGATCGTTACGTTTGTAGCAGCACTTGGCCCACAACTGTTTACTGCCGTGTCTGGATTAATTCCACAGATTGCAAACGGAATCACTGCAGGAGTGCCAACTCTTTACCAGAGTGCAATGCAACTTATGAATCAATTTAATATTGGAATTCAGGAACAACTTCCGACCTTGTTGCAGAAAGGTGTGGATTTTATAAGCAACATTGTGAATGGAATTCTACAAAATTTACCTCAAGTAATAACGATGGCAGGGAATGTGATCACATATTTTACCAACACGATTATTTCTTTGCTTCCAACTATATTAAGTGCAGGTGCATCGCTGCTTTTGAAACTTGTGAATGGAATCATAAACAATTTGCCACAGATTACTCAGGCTGCAGTGACTGCAATTGCACGTTTTGTGGCATCGATCGGACAGAATCTTCCACGGATTCTTCAGACTGGTATTACCATCATTGCTAGGTTGGCAGCTGGTCTAATCCGTGCAATACCGTCGCTGGTTGGACGGATACCAGCGATTGTATCCGCAATAAAAAATGCATTCGCGAATACAAATTGGCTTTCCATTGGACAAAATATCATCCGGGGAATCGCAAATGGATTAAAAAATGCGGCGCATATGTTGTGGGATGCAGTAAAAGGTGTATTAGGAAACTTTAAAGATAAAGTACTGGAATTCTTCGGTATACACTCTCCGGCACGGTGGGGTGTATATGTTGGCGAAATGATTGACAGAGGCTTTGCAAAAGGTATTGTTGGAAACCTCCCGATAGTAAGTGCAGCAAGTGATGCACTTGCTACGATGGCAACAGGAACGATCAGTAGCCTGAATTTGGATTATGCGGCAACTGGAGGCAATGCAAACGAAACCGGAACGGAGACTATAAACAGGCTGGATATTCTGATCGCATTATTACGAATGCTTATTAATAAGGATCCAGATGATAATTTTAGCAACCGTGAATTGGTAAGAGCATTAAAAGATATGGGGGTTGTATTCGCATGATAGAAATAAAATATGTCTGCTCAAATGGAAAAGAATACAATCTTGTGGGTAACCGGATGCGTGCAACATCCGGTTACTTCCATGAGTATGAATGGAAACCAATGACTACAGATCAGGAAATTGGAGCAGATGTATACGGGTTTGAAAAAGAACCAAAAACATATCAAATCACATTAACATTCCGTGGACCACTGGAAGTACGCAAAGCCAAGATGGATGAGTTGACAAACTGCTTTGAGTATGACGTTGTAAATCTTACTCCAGGGCGTATATGGTTTGGAAACTATTATATTGATTGCTATATTAAGGATATGTCAAGCAAAGTGTCATCTACCAGGAACTGCTGGACAGACATGGAACTCGGTATCTACTGTCCATATCCTATGTGGGCAGAGGAAGAATCTAAGAGCTTCTATCCGGATAACGCAGACAAGGGGGAAATTTATAACTTCTTAGATTACCCATATGATTATCAATATGACTATTCAAAACCATTATCCGGAACAGAGCATTGGTATGTAGATCATTACAGAAGTAGCAATTTTCAGATGACTATCTATGGCCCGTGTGCGAATCCAAGAATCATAATTGCCGGACAGGTCTATCAAGTGTATGACACGCTTGAAGCACATGAATACATTGTTATTGATTCACGTAAGAAAACAATTATAAAAAGACTTGCTAATGGTACGGAACAGAACGTTTTTTATAAGAAAGCAACCGGCAATTCTATATTCACGGAAATTCCGTCAGGAGACATCTTGATAAATTGGAGTGGAGAGTTTGGCTTCGACATTGTGGTGTACAAAGAAAGGAGTGTACCGGAATGGATCTCATCAAAACAGATCAATACGGAAGGCAGATCGGCTATGTACAGGGTGCGAATATAGATTTCGAAGTCGGAGCCGATGAAGCCGACAGTATTAATGATTTTGAGATTGAGCTTAAACGTTGGAATTGGGATGGGTCTATTAGATATGGAACTAGAGTATTTTCGCCGGATACTGAGTATGGCGGAATTGTCCGAGAAATCAGCACCGATACAAGTACCAATGTAATCCGCGCAAAAGGAGATACCTGGCGCGGAATGATGACTAAAAAAATTATACAGCCATTAAGTGGCCAGGATTATGTAACAGCATCTGGGGAACTTAATTCAATTATAAAATCCAAGGTTGAAGCTGAGTTTCCTGGACTCTTTTATGGCGTTACTGCAGATACGGGTGTTACAGTGAATAATTATCAATTTGACCGATATTGTACCTTGCATACTGGAATGGTTAAGATGTTGAAATCAGTAGGATATCGACTGAATATCAGATACCAAGAAGGTGATGTTGGTATGGCTGGATATGTGAAAGTGAGTGCTGTTCCAATCAATGATCTGTCATCAGAGTATGAGCTGACCAATGATAATAACATGAATTTTATAACTGACGATAACCGGCGCGGAATCAACCATCTGATTTGCCTTGGAAAAGGGGATTTAAAGGACAGGTTGGTTATACATCTATACACTGATCAGAACGGTGCAATTTCGCAGACTAAGCAATATTTTAAGGGAACAGAGGAAATTGTGGCTATATATGATAGCAACGGATCAGAAAGAGATGATCTGATTAAGAATGGAATTAAGGAATTGGAAAGCAAGAAGTCAAGTATGTCTTACAATATGACCATGACTAAGTTGGAAGGAAATATTGACTTAGGAGATATTGTTGGAGGAAAAGATTATCTGACTGGAATTAGTATGAAGAAACCGATTGGTCGAAAGATATGGACAATATCCTCCGGAAAAGAAAAAGTAGTGTATAAACTGGAAGGAGAGACATAATGGAAATAATTACAGGATATACAGGAAAGCCCCATGTAACATCAGAACAGGATAGAGATGTAAATATTGGAGTTGTGGGAGAAGAATCTTATGTACTGCAGACTGGAATGCAGTTGGCAGCAGAGGTATCTTCCAACAATGAAATTAAAATCAGAGACGGTGTGCTGATGCATCAAGGGTGCACAGCATCAATCAAGAAAAATACATATGACTCTCTTACTATCATCAATGGTAGTCAGGGAATGAAACGTGTTGATTTGATTGTTGCAAGATACGAAAAGAACCAAGACAATGGAATAGAAAGGCTTGACTTGAGAGTTATCCAGGGCGTACCAGCAGAGACAGATCCTATAGTACCGGAATATACAGTCGGAGATATCCAAGCGGGTGATTATGTGGCAGATATGCCGCTTTATAAAGTAATTATCGATGGATTGAATATAACAGAGGTGAAAAAAGTATTTGAGATTGTTGGGTCAAATAAGGATTTGTCCAATAGGATCGCCGAATCTTTCAAATGCGAACTCACACAGCTTACTACGAAAGTTTTTCGCGCAGCGCCAAAAGCTACAGCTATGCATTTAGACAAGCAATATGATTATTCGGATTTTAAGATGATTGGATTTTGCGTTATAAACATGTCTACAAGTGATTCTGTCACGCATAGACAATGGCAGTGGTTACCGACACAATGGTTACAAGATAATCTACTGAATCAGAGTTCAAGTAGTTCATATGCTAATCGCCGTTTAATTTTTAACTTTTCAAGAGGCGGTGGAGGTCAGCGTGCCTGGATATACGGTTCTACTAATGATGGGTTGAATTTCATCAAGGGTTCTGATGACACTGATAATTATGATTGTGCCATATTCGGACTTAGATAATGGAGAAAGGTGGCATAAATGAGAACATTACAATTTAAAGTCACTGGCCAAAATCTCAGCAAGGATGGAGATTTCTCCGGACTTGTGGCCGGAACACGGGGATATCTACAGACAGCATACAACTTCGACAGTGAATGGGACGGTTGCAGGAAAGCAGCCGTCTTTTTACGGTACGACAAAGAATATCCTGTCCCGATCGTGAACGCCCGCTGTGCCGTGCCAGATGAAATCACGGAATATAAACGTTGGAAGGTGCATCTGGTCGGCGTGAAAGACGGATACAGGATTACGACAAATGAAGTGGAGGTGATACAGTCATGACATTAGAAGAAGCTTTAGAGGCGTCCGGAGCCGAACCGGTGAATGACATATTTCTGATCAATCCGGAAACCCGTACAATCACGGTGCCAGAGACGGAAAAAATCTTTGGTGTATCACATGACGGAAACACTGAAAGAAAACATTTCCGGTGTCCGAAAGTCGTAGGGGATAACATAGATCTGTCTACCATGCATTTGTACATTAACTATCAAAATGCCAACGGAGATAAATATCCGTACTTGGTAGAGGACGTACAGACGGACGGTGGCTATATAACGTTTTCATGGCTGATCGGTCCAGATGTAGTAGCGTACAAAGGGCAGGTTAAGTTCATTGTGTGCGCCAAAAAAGGCGATGGGGCAATTCCGGAATGGAACACTACTCTTGCAGAAGGTACAGTGCTGGAAGGTCTGGAAGCTGCAGACGATGTGGTGGCCAGAAATCCGGATATAATTGAACAGATGCTGACACTGCTAAAAAATGTATCTGATGAGCCGGTATTCACAGAAGCAAGAACACGGGAAAATGTAACAAACGGGGATAAAGTGCCTGTATTGTGGGGAAAAGTTAAAAAGTGGTTTGCAGAGCTTGGTACTGCAGCATTCTGCAAAGTAGTGAATAATCTCACGACTGCTGCGGAAGGAGGCGTACTTGACGCCCGACAAGGAAAAGAACTTAATGATGCGCTTGCAAAATTAAACAAATTGATAGGGAATACAGACATTTCAGACATCGGAAATGGCACGGTAACGAATGCTCTTTCTGTATTAAATAATAATTTAAAAAATGAGCCAACATTTTCATTAGGTCCATACAAGGATAAAACGATAGTAGCATTTGGCGATAGTGTCCTTGCTGGCTGGGGATGGAAAGAGGGAACAGGAATCATCCAGCCATTAAAGGAAAAGTATACAGATGCTACGTGGATCAACAAGGCAGAGTCTGGTGCTAATATGGCAGTAACATCCAGTCCGGCACATACGCCAATCGTAACGCAGATTAAAAATTACACTGGTGCTGCGGATGCGATAATTTTCGACGGTGGCGTGAACGATAAGAATAATGGACTTCCTATCGGATCGATTGAGACTAATTATGATGCATCATATAACACAAGTACATTCTGCGGTGCATTGGAAAGATCATTGCAATACATCATGGACAGGTATCCTCTGGCGGTTAAATTATATATTATTCCACATAGTTTCGGGAAGAACAACTCCTTGTTGGATTCAATCTATGAAAAGGCGATTGAAATCTGTAAGAAGTGGAACATGCCATACCTGGATATGCGTACATACTCGCAGATTGCCATGACTTCTGCCAATAAGGAAGCATACACCTACAACCCAAACAGTAAGAAAGGTGACGGTGTGCATCCGAACGAAACATGGTATCGTACATTCTACTGTCCAGTAATCGACCAGGCATTACAGTATCAGGGCATTGGCTCTATTACAGCGTCCGAAGCACCAGAGATTGTAGCGGTCACAGGTGTTAAGCTCGACCGGACGACATTAACGCTGGATGCCGGAAAATCTGCACAGCTGACTGCTACGGTATCGCCAAGCGATGCAACTAATAAGTCGGTTACATGGAGTGCAAACAACAGCAATGTATCCGTATCTGGTGGCAAGGTTACAGCCAAGACAGCTGGTTCCGCAGTCGTAACCGTAACTACCGCAGATGGTGGATACACAGCACAGTGTAATGTTACGGTTAATACAAGTACAGCGGTAGACCACACGGAACTTACAAGCCTGAACTTGGATGGTAATTGCTATTTCGATACAGAAATCTTACCAGACGAAAAGACTAACACAAAAGCAAGATGGAACTTACAGAGTGGAACTACATACATTGCTGGTGCACGTGACGATAATTATAAAATCGGCTACAGTTGTACAGATAATATCTACGTAGTCCGTGGTACAGCATCCAGTGCCGCTAAAAATGCACCATTCTGGACGAATGATTGGATTATCGAGCAAACAAATGCAAGTTGCAAGGTTGGAGACACAATCGTAACTACCGATGCGATAGATTCGTTCAAGCTTAGTAGTCCGTATTATCTTGGAAACATGAGCAAGAACGGAGCACCAGCTGGAACGGGCGTGACAGGCAAGATTTACTATGCACAGATCTATTCCGGGGATACCTTGGTAGCTGACATGATTCCGGTTAAAAAGTCTGACGGTACATTATGCTTATACGATAAGGTGCGCAAGAAATACATCTATAATGCCGGAACAGGAACATTAAAGGAGGGATAATGCAAGGAAAGCACATGGAAATCAGAGCAAGACCTTAACCTGGTCTTATTTTATTACGCATTTTTGGAAGAAAGGAAAGCACATGGCAACAATTATCTCAGCCTGTATATCCGCAGGAGTTACTCTTGTGGTGTGTTTGATTCAGCAAGAGAAGACAAGATCTCTTATGGAGTATAAGCTGGACGAACTCACAAAAAGAGTTGATAAGCATAATAATACAATAGAACGTACTTACCACCTGGAAGAACAGATGGCATTACAGGAAGAAAAAATGAAGGTAGCAAATCATAGAATTTCAGATTTAGAAGAGAGGGTGAATTAAATGAAAGATTGGAAAAATTGGGCGAAATGTGCCGGGATCAGGGCGATTAAAACTGTAGCGCAGACTGCAGTAGCAACGATCGGTACAGCAACGGCACTCGGACAGGTGGATGCGAAACTTGTGATTTCAGCATCAGTACTGGCCGGAATCCTGTCCTTACTGACAAGTGTGGCTGGATTACCGGAATGTAACACAGAGGACGAGTAATCGTCCTCTTATTATTTATGTGCGACGTCGCACAGAAAGGAGCAATTATGGCACATTTATTTTTAATAGCCGGACACGGAGCCGGTGACAGTGGAGCAGTTGGATACGGTTACACCGAGGCAGAGAGAGTTCGGGCACTTGCAAGACGAATCGTAGCATACGGAGGAAATAATGTTACTCTTGGAGATACAAGCCGGAACTGGTATGCCGACAAAGGTATTAGCTCACTCAAAATCTCAAAGGATTGGCAGATCTTGGAACTTCATATGGACAGCAATGTATCGACAGCCAAAGGTGGTCATGTAATTATTAAAGAAGGATATAATCCGGATCAGTATGACACAGCGCTTGCTAACTTCATTGTTTCCTTCTTCCCTGGAAGAGCAAATAAGATTGTAGGCAGAGCGCATCTTGCCAACGTCAATCGCGCAGCTACGAAAGGTTACAGCTACAGACTTCTGGAAAATGGATTCATTACAAACAAAACAGATCTTACGAAATTCAATGAGAAAATTGATGATCTGGCAAGAGGAATCCTTAAGTCCTTCGGTATTGCATCAGCAGCACCGGTAGCACCAGTTAAGAAGAAAACAGAACCAGTCGACGGAGAAATCAAATCCGGTGGAACATTCCAGAACAAGACCGATAAGTTTGGTACAATCTCATACCAGGCTCACATGAGAGGAATTGGATGGGGCAACTGGCAGTCCGACGGTTTGATGGTAGGTTCTACCGGCCAGAATCGTAGAATTGAAGCGCTTCATATTAAGCCGGTCGGAGAAACAGATGTTGTTGTCCATATGAAAGGAATCGGAAACAAAGAATACAAGAACATCACCAAAGACACTCTGATCGGAACCACCGGACAGAACAGAAGACTGGAAGCAATCCGAATCACCGGAAAGGAATCTTTCTATCTATATAGAGTTCACCAGAAGAGTATTGGTTGGTCAGAATGGGCCAACAACGGAGAGCGGGCTGGTACGATCGGAAAAGGTCTGCAGATGGAAGCACTGCAGATCAAAAAATCCATGTTCTCCGTCGAACCGCACGTACAGAGTAAAGGATGGTTATCTCCAAGAGCTGCAGAAAATATCATCGGTATCACCGGCCATGCATTACGTCTGGAGGCAATCCGGATCAACCCATACGGAAAGACCATTAAGGCGAAAGCTCACATCCAGAGTAAAGGCTGGGTGGATTACGGTACGATCACTAAAGACACGATCATCGGTACTGTAGGCGAAAAGAAACGTATTGAATGCTTATGCTTCGAAGGCGACTTCGAATACCGTGTTCATATCCAGAGTTCCGGATGGACAGACTGGACAAGAGCCGATGGAGTAGCTACTCTTGGAACCGTAGGCCAGGAACTTAGAATCGAGGCTATTCAGTTTAGATAATTTACTTAAGAAATAAAAAATAATTTGTCCCACGAGTGTCCCATACGGAGAATTTGAGTAAAAGAAAAAGCCGGAAACCCTTGAGTTTCCGGCTTTTTTTTAATTAAGTTCAATGCGGATAGTGGGACTTGAACCCACACGAAGTCACCTCCGCAAGATTTTGAGTCTTGTGCGTCTGCCATTCCGCCATATCCGCATATATGTTGCTTACACAACAAAATAAATTATAACTATAAATGTAATGTCTGTCAATCCCCTTTTTCTAAAAATGAAAAGAAACCGTAGAAAGAAAATCAGTGAGAAAAATTAACCTTTTAAAAAGGCACAAATTGGTGTATAGTAAGATAGTGATTTTATAAGAAATGAACTATTTAGGTGGAGAGACAAAATGAGCAGTAAAATTGTTCTGATTGACGGCCACAGTATTCTTAACCGGGCTTTTTACGGGCTGCCGGATCTGACGAATGCCGAGGGCCTTCATACAAATGCAATATATGGATTTCTAACGATTATGTTTAAACTTCTGGAAGAAGAAAAACCAGAATATCTGACGGTGGCATTCGATGTTCACGCCCCGACTTTCAGACACAAGATGTATGCAGAATATAAAGGAACAAGAAAGCCGATGGCTGATGAGTTAAGGCAGCAGGTTCCGGTGATCAAAGAAGTGCTTCACGCAATGGGGGTTAAGACGATTGAATGTGCCGGCCTGGAAGCAGATGATCTGATTGGAACATTATCCAATCGATGTGAGAATGAGGGTATGGAAGTTACCGTTATTTCCGGAGACCGCGATCTGCTGCAGCTTGCGACAGAGCATGTAAAAATCCGAATTCCGAAGACTAAGCAGGGCAAGACAGAAATTGAAGATTACTACGCTAAAGATGTTGAAGAACGTTATCAGGTGACGCCAAAAGAATTTATTGATCTGAAGGCACTGATGGGAGATACGGCAGATAATATTCCAGGAGTTCCAAGCATCGGGGAGAAGACAGCGACAAAGATCATTACACAGTATCATTCGATTGAAGAAGCGCATGAACATGTGGATGAGCTGAAACCGCCAAGAGCATCCAAGGCTTTAAGTGAACATTGGGATCTTGCGGTGCTCAGTAAAGAGCTGGCAACGATCAATGTAAAGGCTGATTTCCCGTATGAACTATCCGAAGCAAAGCTCGGTAATCTATATACGGAAGAAGCATATATCTTTTTCCAGAAACTGGAATTTAAAAATCTTCTTTCCAGATTCGATGTTTCGGCACCGGCCAACAAGGTCGAGGACGGATTTAAGATCATTACTTCCAAATCAGAAGCGGAGAAAGTCTTTGTACAGGCAGAAGAAGCAAGTACAATAGGCGCCGTAATCTTCAAAGATCTGGAAAATGTATTACCGTTGTTTGCAGATCAGGCCGGACTTGGAGGTATCGGACTGTGCTTTTCAAAAGAGGAAAGTTATTGTATCAAAGTTGAAAAAGACATAACCGGAGAATGGTTACTGAAAAAACTTGCGGATGTGGCTGAGAAGGCAGAAACGTATGCAATGTTCCATTTAAAAGAGTCTATGGAACAGGTAACAATCCGGAATCAGGCAAACTGCTTTGATGTTAGTGTGGCTGCATATCTTTTGAATCCACTTAAAAATAATTATACATGGGAAGATGTTGCAAGAGAACATCTGGGTCTGATGATTGATGAAAAGATCGATCAGGATATGAAAGCCTGCTATGAGTCTTATGTAAATTATGCGTCGGTAGAGGTTCTGCGGCAGAAATTACGGGATACAAAGATGGATACGTTGTTCCGGGATATTGAGATGCCGTTGGTATTCACATTGTTTGATATGGAACAAAATGGAATCCGTGTAGAAGCGGATGCTTTGAAACAGTATGGCGATCAACTCGCGGGTAAAATTGCCGAACTGGAAAAAGAAATTTACGAAGAAGCAGGTGAGACATTTAATATTAATTCACCAAAGCAGCTTGGAGTTGTACTGTTTGAAAATATGAAGCTCCCGGGTGGGCGCAAGACAAAGACAGGTTATTCGACTGCGGCAGATGTACTGGAAAAGCTTGCACCGGAACATCCGGTAGTCGCAAAGATTCTGGAATATCGTCAATATACCAAACTCAAGTCCACATATGCAGACGGGCTGGCGAATTATATTCAGGATGATGGGCGGATTCATGGAAAATTTAACCAGACGATTACGGCGACCGGAAGAATCAGCAGTACTGAACCGAATCTTCAGAATATTCCGGTAAGGATGGAACTTGGACGTCTGATCCGTAAAGTATTTATTCCGGAAGAAGGATATCGATTTGTGGATGCCGATTATTCGCAGATTGAACTTCGTGTTCTGGCACATTGCTCAGGAGATGAGCATCTGATCCAGGCATACAAGGAACAGAGTGATATCCATCGGATTACGGCATCACAGGTATTTCATATACCGTTTGATGAAGTAACTCCTCAGCAGAGGCGAAATGCAAAGGCTGTAAATTTTGGTATCGTGTACGGAATCAGTTCGTTCGGATTAAGCCAGGATTTAAGTATTACACGTAAAGAAGCTGCAAAATATATTGATGATTATTTTGCAACCTATCCGGGAATTAAGACGTTTCTGGATCATGCAGTAACGCATGCCAAAGAAGAAGGTTATGTGGTGACGCTCTTTGGAAGACGCAGACCGGTACCAGAGCTTTCTTCCAGCAACTTCATGCAGCGTTCGTTCGGTGAGCGTGTGGCAATGAATTCACCGATTCAGGGAGCAGCAGCTGATATCATCAAGATTGCAATGATCCGGGTGAATCAGAGACTGAAAGACCAGAAGATGAAATCAAGACTTGTATTACAGGTACATGATGAACTTTTGATCGAGGCGTATGAGCCGGAGCTGGATGAGGTTCAGAATATCTTGAAAGAAGAAATGGAACATGCGGCAGAATTAAAAGTACCGCTTGAGATAGATATGCATACAGGAGATAACTGGTACGAAGCAAAATAAGAGGTGTGAAAGATGAAGATTATAGGAATTACCGGAGGAGTAGGCGCAGGAAAGACACAGATTCTGGAATATCTGAATAATAAGTATGGTGCGACTATTTGTATGACGGATGAAGTAGGAAAGAAACTACAGAAAAAAGGAACAGAATGCTTTGATGAAATTGTGGCTCATTTCGGGAATGAAATCCTGGATGAAAAAGGTGAACTGGATCGTGCGAAGCTTTCTGACATTGTATTTGCCGACAGAGTTGAACTTTCTGTGTTAAATGGAATTGTACATCCGAGGGTAAAAGAAGAGATTCAGAAAAAGATCACAAGAGAAGAACGCAAGAATACGAATCTGATGCTGATAGAAGGCGCACTTCTGATAGAAGATCATTATGAGGAAATTTGTGATGAACTCTGGTATGTGTATGTAGAGGATTCTATCAGAAGAAAACGTTTAAAATACGCAAGAGGATATGAAGACAGCAAGGTCGATCAGATTTTTGAAGCACAGCTTCCGAAAGATCTGTTCATGCGTCATTGTGACCGGGTGATCGATAACAGCGGACAGTTTGAAGAGACAAAGATCCAGCTGAATAAGATCGTGGAAGATTTATAGGAAAGGCAGATATTATTTAGTATGAGATTATGCAGCATTGCGAGTGGAAGCAGTGGAAATTGTATTTATGTAGGAGATGATCAGACACATCTTCTGGTCGATACAGGAATCAGCAAGAAAAGAATCGAAGAAGGATTATCAAAGTTGGAGATAAAAGGTGATGAGCTGGAGGGAATACTGATCACACACGAACATGTAGATCATATTCAGGGACTTGGTGTGTTCAGCAGAAAGTATGAGATTCCAATCTATGCAACGCCCGGAACCATTGAAGGAATCAGGAATTGTAAAAGTCTCGGAAAACTTCCGGAAGGCCTTTTACATGAGATAGAGATAGATCATTCATTTTCACTTGGAACATTGAATATAGATCCGTTTGCAATTTCCCATGATGCAAATGAACCGTCTGGTTACAGAATTGAAAATGAAAAAAAATCTGTTGCAGTTGCAACGGATCTCGGGGTATATGATGATTATACCGTAGAACATCTGAGCGATCTGAATGCGGTCGTTCTGGAAGCAAACCATGACATACATATGTTGGAAGTAGGACCTTACCCATATCCATTGAAACGAAGGGTAATGGGCGACAGGGGACATCTTTCCAATGAACTGTCTGGAAAGCTTCTTTGCGATATATTACATGATGACCTGCAATATGTAGTTCTGGGACATCTGAGTAAAGAGAACAATTACGAAGAACTGGCATACGAAACGGTCAAACTGGAGATCAGTATCGGTGACAATCCTTATAAAGGAGATGATATTCCGATGATGGTAGCCAAACGAGATCAGGTATCTGATATCATTACATTATAAGAATGAAGCAAAAATGTAAGAAACGATGTGAAGACAACAGGAGGAAAACAAATCATGAAGAAATGTGTAATTACAGTTGTAGGAAAAGACACCGTAGGTATTATTGCAAAAGTATGTGAATATCTTGCAGGAACTAACATTAATATCCTTGATATTTCGCAGACCATCGTGGATGGATACTTTAACATGATGATGATTGTTGATGTGACAAATTGCAGTAAAGAAGTAGCCGTAGTTTCAAAAGAACTGGAAGAGATCGGAACTTCTATTGGTGTTACTATTCACTGCCAGAGAGAAGAAATATTTGAAAAAATGCACAGATTATAAGTAAAATCACTGAAAGGCAGGAAAAAACACATGATAAACAGATATGAAGTATATGAGACAAATCAGATGATTGCTGAGGAAAATCTGGATGTACGTACGATCACTCTCGGAATCAGCCTGTTGGATTGCATAGATGCAGACCTTGATAAATTAAATGAAAATATTTACAACAAGATCACTACGGTTGCAAAAGATCTTGTAAAGACCGGAGAAGAGATTGAACAGGAATTCGGTATTCCGATTGTAAACAAACGAATTTCTATTACACCAGTGGCGCTGATTGGCGGTGCTGCATGTAAGAGTCCGGAAGACTTTGTGACAATTGCAAAGACATTGGACAAAGCGGCAAAAGAAGTCGGAGTGAATTTTATCGGCGGATATTCGGCACTGGTGTCAAAGTCTATGACAAAGAGTGATGAGAATCTGATCCGTTCTGTACCACAGGCACTCGCATGTACGGATCGAATCTGCAGTTCCATCAACGTAGGTTCTACAAAGACGGGAATCAATATGGATGCGGTGCGTCTGTGTGGTGAGATTGTTAAGGAAACAGCAGAAGCAACAAAAGAAAATGATTCTCTGGGATGTGCAAAACTTGTGGTATTCTGTAATGCACCGGATGATAATCCGTTTATGGCGGGAGCGTTCCTCGGTGTGACAGAAGGAGATGCAGTGATCAATGTAGGTGTCAGTGGACCGGGAGTTGTAAAACATGCAATTGAACAGGTACGTGGCAAAGGTTTTGAAGAATTATGCGAAACAATCAAAAAGACTGCTTTTAAGGTAACTCGTGTGGGACAGCTTGTTGCGGGAGAGGCATCGAAGAGACTTGGCATTCCGTTCGGAATTATCGATCTGTCACTGGCACCGACTCCGGCAGTAGGAGACAGTGTGGCTGAGATCCTGGAAGAAATTGGTCTGGAGCGTGTTGGAGCACCGGGAACAACAGCAGCACTTGCTATGCTGAATGATCAGGTGAAAAAAGGCGGCGTCATGGCTTCATCTTATGTAGGCGGCTTAAGTGGTGCGTTCATTCCTGTCAGTGAAGATAAAGGCATGATCGATGCAGTAGAGATGGGTGCTCTTACGATCGAAAAACTCGAAGCAATGACATGTGTATGTTCGGTAGGACTTGACATGATTGCAATTCCAGGTAAGACAACAGCTTCAACTATTTCGGGAATTATTGCAGATGAGATGGCAATCGGTATGGTGAATCAGAAGACAACAGCTGTACGTCTGATCCCGGTTATCGGAAAAGATGTAGGAGAGACTGCCGAATTTGGCGGACTGCTGGGATATGCTCCGATCATTCCTGTTAACGAATATGATTGTAGTGCATTTGTAAATAGAAAAGGAAGAATTCCGGCTCCTGTACATAGTTTCAAAAATTAAAAATAAATCCATGTAATGTATAATAAAATGTGCGGCGCATGATGAAATAAGTTCAGCTTCCATTCGCAGGAAGAAGATATTTCGTCATACGCCGCATGTTTTTGTATACAAAAGTATGCAAAGGAAAACGTAGAAAATATCATATGTCGAAGTACTATACACGTATAATCTGCTTTTGCTGTTCGCTTGTGAACGGTATGCCGAATTTATCGGAGATAACACTTTCGTACAGGTCGGAAGCAAAAGAAGTCTGGTTCAACATACGTGAAGCTTCCGGTGACAAAAGAGATGCTGATTTGCCTAGTTTGGTAATGATCGGTATGGAAGCATGATCTTTCATCGCGCGTAAGACATCGGTATGTTCTTTTCGGAAACCAAGAATACGCGCATATGAACAGGAATTGTCCTGGTATGCATGCATATCTTCTGTGGTTATGGATAGCAGAATATGCAGTAAACTTCTGCTGATACGGCTGTAAGTCAGTTCTTTTGTTTTTAAAAGGGTGCAGAATTGTCCGAAAGAGCGAAACTGATTCCGGTTCCGGATGATCCGGTTGGAAAGCTCTTCAGATACATCCTGGTATTTGCAAAGAGATTCATGGGGTTCGCTCAGCAGGCGGTATTTTAACAACAGTGAAAAATCATCTGCTTCCACAGGACAGGAAAAGTTCCATTCATTCTGTATAATAGATAAAGAACCGGGTGGTAATTGCTCGCTTAGCTGTGCGGATATGTTTTTCGGCAGGTACGGGGATGCCGGAATATTCATCAAGACTTTTCGGATTGCAGAAGCAGAACTGGAGCAGTCATGAAGTTCTGTGTCATGATATCCGGAAAATTCTCTTTTTAAGGTAAATGGAACAATCGGACTGTTCAGTTCTTTAAGAGCTTTCAGATATTCAATTCCCAGTATATTATTGGGATCAGAAAGAATCTGTGAAGCATAGGCATCGCCAGTCATTTTTTCGAGAGCGTGACATCTTGCTGCCGGAAAAGACATGCCATTTTTTAATGAACTCTGGAGATGGTGACGGTAGGTTTCTGGTTCGGCAGACAGAAGGTGTGCGATGGATGTTAAATGTTCCAGATTACCACATTCACTCCCAAAACAAAGCGCATCTATACAGCCAAGACCGTCTAAGACAGATACTGCACCCTTTGCAAAGAATTCTGCACTTGCGCAGGAATAACAGACCGGAAGTTCAAGCACAACAGATGCACCGTTTAAAAGGGCCATATGTGCCCTTGAATGCTTGGAAAGAACGGCGGGAGTTCCACGTTGCACATAGTCGCCGCTCATGATGACTATAACCCGGTCGGCACCGGTCAGTTCTTTTGCTTTTTCTATATGATAAAGATGTCCATTGTGAAATGGATTGTATTCTGTGATAAGTCCAACAGTTTTCATAAGAATCTCCTTGTATAACATTCTGGAGTTGATTATACTATACAATAGTGGGGTACGCAAATGGGATGTTTACCCAGCAAAATTCGAAGAAAGGAGGATGCATATTGTTATGGAAGAGAAGATGAATGAGGAACAGTCCCTGGAGGACGGACAGCGAGAAGATGATGATATTGATTACGTAGAAGACAGAGAAGAGCTGACTGAAGAACGTATCAAAGACATGCTGGATGCGAGAGAATATAAAGAACTGAAAGAAGAACTGGAAACAAATATGTATCCTGTAGACCTTGCGGAGATTCTGGAAGAGTTTGATCAGAAGCATATGGTGCTGGTATTCCGTTTGCTTGCAAAAGAAGAAGCTGCAGAGACATTTTCTTATATGGACAGTGATACGCGAGAGGACCTGATCAATGCACTGACGGATTCCGAGCTTGAAGAGATCATGGAGGAAATGTATCTGGATGATACCGTTGATGTGTTGGAAGAGATGCCTGCCAATGTAGTGGACAGACTTCTGATGGTTACAGATGAAGAAAAGCGTCAACAGATCAATCAACTGTTACAATATCCGGAAGACAGTGCCGGAAGCGTGATGAATGTAGATTATATTGCGCTTCGCAGAGAAATGACGGTTGCAGAATCGATCCTGAAGATCCGCCAGGTTGGGCTGAACCGTGAGACAATCTATACCTGTTATGTTACAGAACAGCGCCATCTGATCGGTCAGGTTGATGTAAAAGAATTGCTGACAAGCAGTGAATCCAAGACAATAGAAGAGATCATGGATACCAATATGCTGTATGCACGTACAACAGACGATCAGGAAGATGTGGCAAATACCATTACCAAGTATGGACTGATCGCACTGCCAATCGTGGATCATGAAAATTGCATGGTGGGTATCGTAACGGTTGATGATGCCATGCAGGTATTACAGGAGGAGACAACGGAAGATATCAGTATCATGGCTGGTGTCAATCCGAATGAAGATTCGTATTTCGGGACATCGATATTTGAACATGTAAAGAGTCGTATTCCGTGGCTGCTGTTTTTGATGCTGTCTGCAACCGTAACACAGATGATCATGAACAGCTATGAAAATGCACTGGCACTGATGCCGCAGCTTGCGGGATTTGTTCCGATGCTTACCGGAACCGGTGGAAACTGTGGATCACAGAGCTCGACACTGGTGATTCGTGGGCTGGCAGTTGGAGAGATTGAATTTTCTGATCTGTTTAAGGTGATCTGGAAAGAGATCCGAATTGCATTCTGTATCAGCATTATCTTATCGGTAGTGAATGGAATCCGAATTATGCTGATGGGCCAGGGAGATGCCACCATGGCGTTTACCATTGGACTTACTATGGCATGTACCGTACTGATTGCGAAAGTGGTTGGATGTACATTGCCATTGGTTGCGAAAAAGATTGGGCTGGATCCGGCGATCATGGCAACGCCTTTGATTTCTACATTGGTTGATATCAGTACGATCAGTGTGTATTTTGCGATCGTAAGTCACGTTTTTCAATTATAATGTCGTGAAAATGTAATATATCAGAAGCAAAATATAACGGATATTGTACATTGTACGCAAAAAGAGACATAAGATTACAGGAAGAACCCTTGTCCACAGGGGTTCTTTGTATTATAATGAAAATACTGAGAAAAATATTTGGAAAGGAGTCTATTTATCATGGGATTTATAGATGAAATCAAAGCAAAAGCAAAAAGTTGTAAAAAAACAATCGTTCTTCCAGAGAGCGAAGACATCAGAACTTATGAGGCAGCAGAGGCAATTTTAAAAGAAGGAACGGCTAACCTGATCCTGATCGGAAGCGAAGAAGAGATCGCTAAGAATAAAGGGGATTTCGACATCACAGGAGCTACAATCGTAGACCCTGCTACATATGAGAAGACAGACGAATATGTAGCAACACTTGTTGAACTGAGAAAGAAAAAAGGAATGACAGAAGAGCAGGCAAGAGAGATTCTTCTTACTAATTACTTATATTATGGTGTAATGATGGTTAAGATGAAAGATGCAGACGGAATGGTATCCGGAGCATGCCACTCTACAGCTGACACACTTCGTCCATGCCTTCAGATCCTGAAGACAAAACCAGGAACAAAGCTTGTATCTGCATTCTTTGTTATGGTAGTACCTGACTGCGACATGGGAGAGAACGGAACATTTGTATTCGCTGACTGCGGACTGAACCAGAATCCTACATCCGAAGAGCTTGCAGCAATCGCTCAGTCTTCAGCAGAAAGCTTCAAACAGCTCGTTGGTGCTGATCCAAGAGTTGCTATGCTTTCTTACTCAACAATGGGAAGTGCAAAACACGATGACGTAACAAAAGTACAGGAAGCTGTTAAGATCGCAAAAGCTGAGAATCCGGATCTTATGTTAGACGGAGAGATGCAGCTTGATGCAGCACTTGTTCCTTCTGTTGGAGCAGCTAAAGCACCAGGAAGCCAGGTTGCAGGAAAAGCCAATACTCTGATCTTCCCTAACCTTGATGCAGGTAACATTGGATACAAACTTGTTCAGCGTCTTGCAAAAGCAGAAGCTTACGGACCAATGACACAGGGAATCGCAGCACCTGTTAACGACCTTTCAAGAGGATGCAGTGCTAAGGATATTGAAGGTGTTGTTGCAATCACAGCAGTTCAGTGCCAGAATCAGTAAGAGATAAAGTAAGAGGAGAAATAATATGAAAGTATTAGTAATGAACTGCGGAAGTTCATCTTTAAAATATCAGTTGATCGACATGGAGAACGAGAGCGTTCTTGCAAAAGGTATCTGTGAAAGAATCGGAGCCGATGGATCTGTATTAACACACAAACCAACAGGAAAAGATAAATATGTTGTAGAGCAGGCAATGCCAGATCATGGTGTAGCAGTACAGTTAGTACTGGATGCTTTACAGGATAAAGAGCATGGTGTGATCGAAAGTGCGGATGAGATTACAGCAATCGGACACCGTGTACTGCATGCAGGTACTATTTACAGTGATGCAACACTTGTAACAGAAGACGTGAAGAAAGTTGTTCGTGACTGTTTCGACCTCGGACCTCTTCATAACCCTGCAAACCTGATCGGTATTGAAGCTTGCGAAAAAGCAATGCCTGGCAAACCGAATGTAGCAGTATTCGATACAGCATTTGGTATGAATATTCCAAAGAAAGCAGCTATGTATGCAATCCCATATGAATATTATGAGAAATACAGCATCAGAAGATATGGTTTCCACGGAACAAGCCATATGTTCGTATCTGGTGAAACTGTAAAACTTCTTGGAAAAGAAGATGCAAAGGTTATTGTATGCCACATTGGTAATGGTGCAAGTATCTCCGCATCTATCGGTGGAAAATGCGTAGACACAAGTATGGGACTTACTCCTTTGGAAGGACTTGTTATGGGAACACGTAGTGGAGATGTTGATCCTGCAGTTCTTCAGTTCATCTGCAATCATGAAGATATCAGCGTAGATGAGATGCTGAATATCCTGAACAAAAAGTCAGGACTTCTTGGAATCAGCGGTGTGTCTTCTGACTTCCGTGATGTAAGACAGGCAGCTGCTGACGGAAACGAAAGAGCACAGCTTGCAATGGATACTTACAAATACCGTGTTGCAAAATATATCGGATCTTATACAGCAGCAATGAACGGTGTAGATGCAATCACATTTACAGCCGGTGTTGGAGAGAATGCTCCGGACCTCAGAAAAGACATCTGTGATTACCTTGGATATCTTGGCGTAGAGCTCGACGAAGAAAAGAATGAGAATGTTCACGGAGAGACAACCGTAATTTCTACACCAGAATCAAAAGTAAAAGTAATTGTCCTTCCTACAAACGAAGAGTTAGCTATTGCTCGTGAAACAGCAAAATTAGTTTAAGACTAAATGACTAAAAGAATGTAAATTTCTGTTGACAAAATAATTTTACATGATATAATAGTCTAGTGTGTGAATAGGAGACGATACTATGATATTAAACCTATCCGACGTTCTGTCTGAGCAGCATAAAGCAATACATGAATCTGTTCCGATTGAAATGACTTGTTTCAAGTCTGAGATGGGAGATTATGCAATTACAGAGAAGACACCACTTGAATTGTCTGTAGAATATGCAGGTGACCGCAAGTTGGAAGTGACTGGTAAAGCTGAGATTACATCAGTTGCACCATGTGACAGATGTCTGGAAGATGTAGAAGTGAAGGTGACACTTGACTTCAAGCATAAGATTGATACAGAGTCAGATGCATATGATCAGTCAGAAGATTTAGACGAGAATAACTATATTGACGGATATAGCTTAGATGTAGAACAATTGGTCTACAACGAGTTATTGGTAGGGTGGCCGACGAAAATTCTATGCAGCGAAGACTGTAAAGGTATTTGCAACGTATGTGGTCAGAACCTGAATAAAGGTACCTGTAACTGTGAAGATACGGGGCTCGACCCTAGAATGTCAGTTATCCGTGATGTATTTAAGAATTTTAAGGAGGTGTAACCTATGTCAATTTGTCCAAAGAATAAATCTTCTAAAGCAAGAAGAGACAAAAGAAGAGCAAACTGGAAAATGAGCGCACCAAACCTGGTAAAATGCAGCAAGTGTGGCGAATTAATGATGCCTCACAGAGTATGCAAGGCTTGTGGTTCATACAACAAAAAAGAAATCATTGCTCAGGATTAATTTTTGAAAAATGATAAAAAAGAGACAATCAGTTTTGGTTGTCTCTTTTTTGTCATGCATTCGGAAGAAGCTACCGTTGGCAGGTTCTGCGGATGCAATCTGAATATGCAGAAAATATTTTTCATTAAAGTTTTCTGTATATAAATTTTGTGAAAAATTTCGAAAAAAAGATAAAATAATTGCTTTTAGTGTTGCAACATTTCGCGAAAGTGTTATAATTTTAACCAGATATAGAGCGTAGTCTATAAATCAGATGCCGATGGGGAAATATGTTTTACTGGCAGAAGAGGAAAGATTACGTAGCTAAGGAGGAAAACAAAATGACAGAAGTAGCAAAGCGTATTGAAAAGCTTCGCGCACTGATGGCAGAGCAGAATATCGATGCATATGTTGTGCCAACTGCAGATTTCCATCAAAGTGAGTATGTAGGAGAGCATTTCAAAGCAAGAAAGTTCATCACTGGATTCAGTGGTTCCTACGGAACAGCTGTAATCGCAAAAGATGACGCAGGTCTGTGGACAGATGGAAGATATTTCACACAGGCACTGACCGAGATGGAAGGCAGTGGTGTCCGCCTGATGAAGATGTTTGTTGATGATACTCCATCTACAACAGAATGGCTTGCCCAGAAGATCCCGGAAGGCGGTAAAGTCGCATTTGACGGCCGTGTTCTTTCTATGGGAGAAGGACAGGAATATGAAGAAGTATTGGGCGCAAAGAATATCACGATCGAATATGAAGTAGATCTGATCGACCAGATCTGGGAAGATCGCCCGTCTCTTTCTAAGAAACCTTGTTTCTTCCTGGAAGACAAATACACAGGAGAGAATGTTGCATCCAAGCTGAAACGAGTTCGTGAGAAGATGGCTGAATACGGAGCAACGGTACATTTGATTGCGTCTCTGGATGATAACGCATGGCTTCTGAACTTCAGAGGAGATGATATTGACTTCTTCCCATTGGTACTGGACTATGTGATCGTACGTAAAGACAGTGTAGATCTGTATATCGATGACAGCAAACTGAATGACCGCATCAGAGAAGAGATGGCAAAGAATAATGTCAACATTCATCCATACAATGATATTTACGAAGATGCTAAGAAGATTGGTGCAGATGAGGTTGCACTGATTGACCCGATGAAGATGAACTATGCACTGTATAAGAGTCTTCCATGTAAGGTAGTAGAAGGAGCTAATCCGACTATCTTGATGAAAGCAATTAAGAATGCTGTTGAGATTGAAAATATCAAAAATGCAGAATTGAAAGACAGTATTGCACTGACGAAGTTCATTTACTGGGTTAAGAAAAATTATGACAAGATGGAGATTACAGAGCTTTCTGCTTCAGATAAACTGACAGCTCTGCGTGCAGAACAGGAAGGATATATCCGTGACTCATTCGAACCTCTGCAGGCTTTCGGTGAGCACGCTGCAATGATGCATTATGCACCGTCTAAAGAGACAGACGTTGTATTAAAAGAAGGCGGTATGCTTCTGAGCGATACAGGCGGCGGATATTATGAAGGTTCTACTGATATTACCAGAACAACAGTACTGGGACATATCACACCGGAACTGAAGAAATATTACACAGCTGTATACAGAGCAATGCAGCACTTAAGCGCAGCAAACTTCCTCTATGGTAACCACGGATGGTCTCTGGATGTATTGGCAAGACAGCCAATCTGGGATATGAACAAAGACTTCCAGTGCGGAACCGGACATGGTTTCGGATATCTTGGAAGTATCCACGAGCCGCCAACAGGATTCCGCTGGTACATCGTTCCTTCTAAGAACGAACATCATCAGTTTGAGCCTGGTATGGTAATTACAGATGAGCCGGGAATCTATGAAGAAGGAGATTTTGGTATCCGTATCGAGAACAACCTGCTTACTGTAAACGGTGAGAAGAATAAATATGGACAGTTCATGCACTTTGAGACTCTGAACTTCGTACCAATCGACCTTGATGGTATCGATCCGGAAGAACTGACAAGATCAGAGAAAGAATGGCTGAATGATTATCACAAAGCCTGCTACGAGAAGGTTGGTCCATATCTGACTGATGAAGAAAGAGAATGGCTGAAAGAATACACAAGAGCTATCTAATACTTCTAAAGTACATAGAAAAAGCTGCAAGTAAGTAACTTTACTTACTCATAAGAAAATTTAACTGACAAGGGGTGTCAGAAAATTATAATAAAAAAATGCCGCGGACCAGCGGTCTGCGGCATCTTTTAAGAAAAGGAGAATAGATAAAATGGCAAAAATAACAGAAGGATATATGCCTTTCCACGGCTATCAGACATATTACAGAATCGTTGGAGAACAGAAAGATAACGGAAAAGCTCCGCTGATCTGCTTACATGGCGGACCTGGATCTACACATAACTATTTTGAAGTACTGGATAATGTTGCAGATGATGATGATCGTATGATCATTATGTATGATCAGTTGGGTTGCGGTAAATCTTACCTGGATGGACATCCGGAGATGTGGACACAGGATCTTTGGCTGGATGAATTGGATGCATTAAGAGAACACCTCGGACTGGATGAATGCCATATCATTGGCCAGTCATGGGGCGGTATGATGCAGATTGCATATGCGATTGAACGTGGAGCAAAAGGTGTAAAATCATTCATCATTTCTTCCGGTCATCCAAGCAGCAGCCTGTGGGCAAGAGAAGGAATGCGCAGAATCAAGATGATGACAGAAGAAGATCAAGCAGCGATCAACGATGCCCTGGAGCGTAATGACTTCACAGGAGAAGCTTATCTGAAAGCTGTAGATAACTATATGGACAGATACTGCAATTACTGGAGAGAAGATCTTCCGGAGTGCTGTACAAGACCTAAGAAATCCGGTGGAGAAGCTTATCTGTATGGATGGGGACCGAACGAATTCGTTCCATCCGGTACACTGAAAGATTTTGAATATATCGACAGGCTTCATGAGATTAAAGTTCCATCACTGATCATGAGTGGTATCTCTGATCTTTGTTCACCATTAGTTGCAAAGACTATGGCAGACGAGATCCCGGATACGAAATGGATTCTCTGGGAGAGAGCAAGACATACAACATTTGTAGACAGACACGATGACTACTGTGTAGAACTGATCAAGTGGATGAACGAATACGATAAATAAAATACATAAAATGATTTGAAAAAGATCTCCGTCATTTGACGGGGATCTTTTTCAAATGCAATATCTGTAAATTAATAGTGACTTCACTGCGTAAATGTGATAAAATAAATCGTCTGGCATATAAGAATAATCAATGTCTGATAATATAATCTGATAAGAAAGAGGGAAAGTTCTGATTGATTGTAATCATGGAAAATCGGAACTGAAAGAGAAATGGAAAAAGAAAAAAATAACAGAAGTTCCTTTTCAGGAAAAATAGGATTCGTTCTGTCTGCGGCAGGCGCATCCGTCGGTCTGGGAAATATCTGGAGATTCCCCTATCTGGCCGCAAAATATGGTGGAGGTATATTCCTCCTGATCTACATTCTGCTTGCGCTGACATTTGGTTATACAATGATCGTTGCGGAATCAGCTCTTGGACGTATGACAAGAAAGAGTCCGGTTGGTGCGTTTAAAGCCTTTGGCAAAAAGGCCGGATGGTTGTCGTTCGGTGGATGGATCAATGCAATTATTCCTGTGTTGATCGTACCGTATTATTCTGTCATCGGTGGATGGGTAATTAAATATTTTGTAGAATACTTGAAAGGGAATGGCGCAAAATTAGCAGAAGATGGATATTTTTCAAACTTTATATCCAATGGTCTTTCTACGGAAATATGCTTTATTGTTTTCTGTATGTTCACATTGATCATTATCTATGCGGGTGTCCGTAATGGAATTGAACGCGTTTCCAAGTTTATGATGCCGATATTGGTGGTACTGTCTGTGATCATTGCAATCTATTCGGTGACAAGACCGGGTGCGCTGGCTGGTGTGAAATACTTCCTTGTACCAAATCCTAAAAACTTTTCATGGATGACGGTTGTAACAGCCATGGGACAGATGTTCTATTCTCTGTCAATTGCTATGGGTATTTTGGTCACATTTGGCTCTTACATGAAAAAAGACACGTCCATCGAAGATTCGACAAGGAATGTTGAAGTATTTGATACTGCAATTGCAATTATGGCTGGTCTGATGATTATTCCGGCTGTATTTGCATTCTCTGGTGGAGATCCGGATACGCTGCAGGCAGGTCCGTCATTAATGTTTATTACAATTCCAAAGGTATTTGACAGCATGGGATTTGGAACGTTTGCAGGAATCCTGTTCTTTTTACTTGTATTATTTGCTGCTGTTACGAGTTCTATCGCATTAACAGAAAGTGCAGTTTCTACAGTAGAAGACGAATTGAAATGGAGCCGTAAGAAATCCACAGTTATTGTGGGATTCATTATGATTATTCTCGGAACATTGTCATGCCTTGGATATGGACCATTATCATTCGTAAAGATTATCGGAATGCAGTTCCTGGACTTCTTTGACTTCCTTACCAATTCTGTAATGATGCCGATTGCTGCGTTGATGACAAGTTTATTTGTATCTAAAGTAGTTGGTGTGGATCGTATGGAAGAAGAAATCCGGCATGGGGAAAGTAAATTCCGCAGAAAGAAGATATTTGTCGTAATGATCAAGTATCTGTGCCCAATCTTTGCTATTATTATTCTGGTCAGTTCGGTAGCAAATGCATTTGGGTGGATTTCAATGTAAGTGTATTGGGATTTAATTTAGAAGGCATGACTACCCGGACCTGCATAAAAAGCAGGAAGCCGTTCCTGTTCAGGTTCCGTCGGTGGGAAATAGTTAAGCGTCAAAATTATGCTAAAAACGGGCTTCCGAAATTTGCAACTCGCCATTCGGCTCAAACAGGCAAATTTCGAAAACCCAACGCATAATTTTGACGCTTAACTATTTCCAACACCTTCTTCACATTCACTGGAACGGCTTTCTACTTTTTATTCCGTGGGTGTCGAATGCCTTACGAATTAAATGGCAATTGCGTAACGGTTGTGACAGCGGAAGTTTAAAGTGGTCAGCTGTTAATTAGTTGATTTTCAAGGCTTTTCCATAGAATTGTGTACCGTAGTGGCTTTCACCGGATTACACTTCCAGGCATTTCATTTATTAACATTCGCA
>UMJF01020693.1_pt1 | contig 70887 bp, 59 predicted proteins | sample 1966001 | NCBI WGS metagenome assembly UMJF01 (sample SAMEA4836145, study PRJEB28245) | human gut metagenome | biome: gut microbiome; material: fecal sample | place: Denmark | collected 2008 | reverse complement strand
GTTTGCACCACCTTCGATTCTTTCCTTAACGATTTGAATTATCTGTTCTAACATTATCAAACAAAAACAATATTTTTCCTGATTCTATAAGTTCCATAATTTCCGTTTTGCTTATCGAATCATCATCCAATATATTATCATGAATGAAATAAATTACACTTTTTAATATTTTATCATTACCTTTAGGTAAATATTTTAAATTGATATAAATTGGGATAATTCCCTTTACTTCATATTCGCTTATATAATTTAAGGCAATTGTCTGAAGAATAGTAGTTTTTCCACTTTCTTTTTTACCAATCAGAAGTATATTATCAGATGAGCTCATAATATCTTGTATCCTGACTTCTGAATCCATATCTTCTTTTACATACTCAGATCTTGTTGCCAATACTGGTTCAACTAAAATCTGTCGTACATCTTTCGGCGATTTAGCATCCACTTCATTAATCATTGAATATTTTTCAGACATTTCGTAAAAGTACTTTCTTATACCCTTAACTACATTAAATTTTAAAAGGCATGTATCAGTCTTTGTGCAAATATCATAATCTTCTTCACCGTTAGGACAGATGTTTACAGCTTTATCAAATTCTTTTCTGTTTTTTGCATAATATGACCTTAAAAACACATTACATTTACCCTCATCATATTTAATGCTATGTATAGAATATCCATTATATCCATCTAAAGCACGGCCCTCTACATAATCTAATGGATATAATTTTCCTGCTGTACTATATATGGTTTTTAAGTTTCTTCGTAATACTTGTTTCAAATCTTCTTCATGAACATGTCCACGCAATACAATATCATACTTAGAAAGTTCTTTTTCGATTTCTAATTTTTCACATTCCTCCATCCAATCTATAGGGTGATGCATTAAACAAATTTTCAAATTTGTGTTTTCAATATCAGAATATAATTCTTTTAACTGTCTAAGTCCTATATACAAATTACTTTTTTCAGATATACCCTTACCAGAAGATCTCCATGCCGAGTCAACACAAGCTAATCCAACATTAATACCATTTATCTCTTTCTTACAACTATAACCTAATATTCCAAATTTTGCATCTGGCTGATTTTCCTTTACAATGTCGTAAAAATAATCCAATCGACTTTTGTATGAAGTGTCAAAGTTATCCATTAAAATCTGTATTCTATCCAAAGACTTTACCTGCAATCCATTCTCTAACGCCACTACTATTTTTCTAATGTCCACTTCATGATTGCCTGGTACGAATACAAATCTATCCTGTGATAAATTTAACGTTTTAAGCAAAGGCTCAACCAAAATTTCCTGTGCTATCTTCCACTGTCCCTCATCATCAATAGACCTATCACCTCTTTGAATCAAATCACCTGTAAAACAAATTAAATCTATTTTTATATCTTTATCTATCTGTACTCTATTAATATCATTAATCAATTTCTGGACAATTTCTTTAATTTCTAGAACATCTTTTTTTTGAATATGTGCGTCTGAAATATGTAAAATATTTAATGATACCATTTTTTATTATCCTCCGTTCTTTTTTGATAATTTTAGCATATATATATATAAGTGTATTATAAAGAGGAGCCAATCAATATGTCGACTATTCAATTGATGCTTTTAATTCTTAACGCCAATAGCAAAAAGGAAATTATTAAATTATTAAATACTCATCGCCGTACTGTAAAAAAATCCAAATATTGTTAGCTATTAAGTAAGTTCCAAAATTATTGTACAAAGCCATATAACTTTCTTGAACTTCGTTCATTGCTGCTCTGTATAAAGATCCACCTTCAGATACTGTTTCTTTCAGTCACCCGATATCTATACATTTTCTTTGGCTAATCCATATCTTTCCTCAATCATCATATCAATAATTTCTTTATAATCTGTATAAAAATTTTCTTTATCAGACATCCAACCTATTTTCAAGATAAATTGCAATATAAAATACATTCCTATACATATAGTAATTAAAGAAAGTATTACTCCTAAGCCTATTACCAATGGTGGCTTATCATCTACTAAAGTTATACTTATAATTTGATCATACATATTATTTGTTATAAATGTAATCATGACTGCTGCAGTTAAACTCCAACTTTCATGTGTCGGTTTCACTTCTCTAAGTTGTTGATTTAAATAATGACTAAATTCTCTCAATTCTCCATCTGGCAATTTTTCATATTTTTTCTTTACATACTTTTTCCATTCAGAATATGTTTCAAATCTTAAATTTTTCTCTATTTGGTTAATTTTTCTTTTTGATAATCTTTTTCGGCATAAATACGAATATATATTCATTTCACAAAAACAATCAAATTCATAATACTCTTTTCCAAATTCATTTATACCTGCCCTTTTTTTCATATCTTGCAATAATCTTTCTTTTTTTCGTGCTTTAAATGCCATATATACACCTCTCGTGCTTATAATTTTTAATAAAACGAATAATTATTTTAGCATAGCTGTAGGCTATTGAGGAAGATTGCGTGATTCCAAGATTAGCAGGTTCTGTTATGTACTTGCCTCACATTTTCCATTAGGTATATCATCAGAATTTTGGGGTAAAAATGCAATAATAATAGATTTTCCTACTGAAAGTGCTTATTCATATTCCATCTGTGTATAATTTTTTTCTTCACTATTGACACTATACATACCGTCCGCCAATAATTAGCAAATAATATTTGTACATTGTTCAAAACACTTTTTTCAAAAAAAGATAAACGTTTCTTCAAAGCAGATTCCCTGTTCTATACTAAATAATTAATATAGCCATCTTCATTTGCCTTCTCTAAAAATTCTTCTGCCGAATAATGTTGTTCATCATTTTTTATCGTAAAATAGCACTCCGTTTCTGCTTTTTTGCCAACATTTTCATAAAACGGAACCGAATTGTTCCAATTTCCAATTTCTTTATCAGCAAAGGAAAGCCAACCTTTTAACTCCACTGTATCATTAATAGAATAATATTCCTTAAAATCTTTAATCACTTGTATTACACATAACATGAGAATTTTTCCAATGCCTTGACCTAAAATTTGAGCCGGAACTGTTAAACACCGGAATCCCGTTTTCCGCTCTTTTGGAAATTCTTTAATATTAATAAATACTTCTACACTTCCTTTCCAACACTGCTTGGCACAACAAATTGTTCCCTCTACACAATCTCCTTTTTTTTCAAAAATTTCTTGTATTTCAAATTTTTCATTGCCAGTTTGGATGTTTTGTTTTTCATAAGGATGATCTTTCAAGTAATTTATGAATTCACGGTTCACAGATGGAATAACTATTTCCTTATCATCGCACATATTCATATTAATTCCAACCGGTTGCTTATTTTCCATATTCAAACACTCTCCCTCTTTTATTATCTTACCTTTGTCCGTTTGAACAATATTTCAAATTTATTGTATACTTTTTCCCGCTAAATACCATTCGATATGACGTAATTCCATCTGTCTTGTAAACTTCTTTTGTAGTTTGATTGTATTATATTTAAGGCTTCCTTCCAGAAGCCCTCACCATCAGCTTTTTCTCACAAAACTTTTTGTGTTTTTGACACTGCATGATCCAATCGATGTTTATTTGATGCAGTTTCCTCAAAAGCAACTCGCAGACAATTCTTACCCCGGTAAGATTTATCTGCACGAAATACTTTTTCCGATGCATCTCTTTCTAAATATTCTTTATTTGCAATAGCTATAGTTTTTATTGATAAACCTGACTATGTCCATTATATCTTCATTCACAGAATATATAAATCTTCGTTGTTTATCTCTATCGCAATTTGTTATTCCTGCCTCAGTTACTAGCTTTTCGTCCAAATTAGTGCACTTAATCCTCAATTCATCATAAAAATCATGATTAGCATATGCGAAATAAGCACATTCATCCATCATCTTTAGAAACACCAGATTCAGTTTCTTATAATTGTTATCTAATTTTCCATCCCGATATATAAGTAACCTTGCTGCGTTTGGCACATCCTTTATAAGATAATTTTTAAAAATGTCTTCATAAAATACAGCCTGCAAATTCGTTGTGTTCAATTTTTTCTGTATCCGCAGCGACAACAATGAAAACGCTGCTGAAATAACAGAAATTATCAATGCTGCAAATGCTATTACATCTGAAATACTCCAATTTTCCAAAGCATCCTCCTGTGTATTATAACATATAAACCCGTAATGAATATTTTATCTTTTCCATAACATCTACGTTTTCTGATTCTAATACCATAATCTCGCGAGCACGTTCTTTTCCATACTGTTCTGATAATTCATAATATAATCCCTGTATGAATGAACTTGCAACATCTTCAATCTGTTGTGGAATCACAACATAATTCACCTTATCTTTTTCAATTCTATCTTTAATCTGCTCCTTGTACACACTTCTTCCAAAGCGGTTTCCAGCCAAACTATTAAGTGTTTTATCTACTGCTAAAACTATTTTATCCGACATCTACATGTCCCTCCTATAAATTAGTGTGAAGTTATAAGCTGTTCCACATATAAATGCATTCGATTTCAAGAAAACCTTTGCATCTGGCCTTGCGGTTAAAAAATCTTTTTGTTGATTAAATCCCAACCAATTATCCTCATTATATTCTAACAATTCCGGCAGAAAATACAGTCCTCTATTCCCACTCATGACATAATAGCCATGATCATCCGCATTTGCCTCTAACGATTTCATCAATTGAGTCAATCCTGTTCCTCCAGTAGCTGTTTCCCCTTTTCTCCCCGATATACCATCCTGAAATGATACAATATTAAAAAAATCTTCTTCGTTATAATTCTTGTCAAAAAATGATTTATGACTATTGTATGCTGTCTCCACCAGTTCATACCTGTCTGACTTGTCAAAATAATGATTTTCGATTTTTTCTCTTACATCATCACACAATCTTTTATCACCCAAATTAAATACTACGGCATTTACTGCTATATATTCCCCTGTTTCATCACCTACTTTTTTATAATTCGACTGTGAAATATCTATGTCTATTAAACAATCCGCTTCTGTATGATCTCCTACATTATCCACTAATTCGCTGATCATTTCTGCTAATTGATCCGTGTTTTCTTTTTTCAAATCAGATGTAAGGAAAAATGTCTTTAATTCCCCCAATAATGTCGACATCCCTATTCCTTCTGACTGTTCTTTTGTAAGCAATCTCCTAAAATGTGTCTTACTCTGTTCAAATGCGAATTTTCTTTTATATCTCCCTATGTTGTTCTTCAGATCATTTATATGTAAAATTGATGAATCATTTATTCCTTCCGTATCAATTCCAGGTCTGCAATTTCTTAAATTTATTGCCACATCATACCCTTTGTTGATGATCAGGTCATATATCATTGTCTCAAGTAAAATATAGGTAAGCTTATCAGCTGGCTGAAATTTATTACATACAAAAATAATCTTCTTGCATGCTCTTTTATATGTCTTAATAACGTAGTCTATGTCATTCAACGCTTTCACTATTCCTCCGGCATCAAACAATTCTTCTTTTAAATTTATATTTACGATACCTTGTTTTTGAAGTTGAATATACTTTCGTTTTTTATGTTTGCTTTTATTATCCTCATATAATTTTTCACAATCAAGCACGTAGATTACCCCATTTTATCTGTCTTTCCAAGTATATATCAACGCAATAAATTAATTGATATTATACGCTTTCTTGAAGAATACAATAACGCCTATCATCGTTCACTAATAATAGATATTCCTACAATATACCGCCTCAATATTATATATTTCTCACAGTATAACATACTTTTAAGGGCAAATGTCATGCTAATTAAAATCTGGCAACAAATCTTTTTATTTCTTACATGCCACCATACCCTTCATATATTTGTCCATCACCTTTTTCTCACAAAACCTTTCAGTTTCCCATAACCCCACACTCCCAATATCTCTATCACCATTATCATCATCATCGCCAGAACACATATGATAAATGGAATATTAACCTGTGCAATATAACCCATTCCTGACAATTTATTCATGATATACACAACCAGACTTATTGCTAATGAATGTGTACCAAATATAACCAACGTGTTTCTTCCAATATATGACATGAGCTTACTGATCCACTGCACCTGAACCAGCACATCAGAAACAATATAGGTGCAGATAATCCCTGACATTGCTGCCATAATAAATAAAACCACATCAGAATATACTGCATCACATAAATTTACACATTCATTGGCATTTCCTGTTATCCAAAAGATCCCCACAGCAATTGCAAAAATAAATGCTTTGTTTGTCCCAAATTTTTCGAATACTTTATACTCCTTAAAGTAGTATCCAATTGCCATAAATGCCATTCCCATAACTGCTGAATCTATTTTCCATGGAAGCCTATAAATTTCAGGTACAACAATCAGTCCATTAATTGCCTGTCCAATATAAATGCTACATATTACAAATAACACTTTAACGGTTGTTCCATATGCTCTTATGCATTTCTCAAATATATAAAATAAAATCTGTGCCCAGAATAATGCCATCAAGAACCAGATCTGTCCCATATGGAATTGCTCCGGCTGTGCGTAATAGAAAATGCTTCTCATAAGTAATGGTGACTCAAAACAACCTTCACGCCAGGTAGGTATTACTAATGTAATCACTAACCCTAATATCATGAATTTCAAATATGGAACCATTATAGTTTTCATTTTCTTCCTTAGAAATTGTCCCATATTATTATATTTTTGTGAATCAAAACAGTACCCAGAAAGGAAAAAAATAAAGGCATCGAAAATGCTCTATCACTCTAAGCTCATCCATCTAATAATCCCTTCACTCTTTTAATTTACTTAATTAGTATCCGCTAAGATACGTTAACTATTATTTATTCAAATTATATCATACCTATACCATTTTCAACTATGTTTCTATTTATTTCTTTCTACCATCCATCTCCCGGTCTCTCAAGAATCATCCCTCTCTCGTTTTCATAAATATGTGGATACTCCGATACAAATTCATAATGCGCCATATAGATTCTTGAATTTGTAAAAATAACCACATACTCTGGATTCTGTTCTCTTAACACTTTTGAAATATCTTCATCCGTACTATTTAATCCATCAATTTCCACATAATCCCGATCTGTAATCGCTGTAAACCAAGTTCGATCTGTCTCTGTAATTTCATCTGATAAAACTAAAAGTTCATCCTTTGAATAAGACATTGCCTGTTCTGCCAGATCAATAAATTCTGCAGAGCCATAGAAAATATGATCATTGTCGGTATAATTACTTTTCAACATCTCTATATTATTCCCATAAATATGAAAATACTCTGTATCATATATCGTCTCATCTGACACCAAATTCCATCGATCTTCCCGCAAATGCTCATCAACGCCACTAATTTGTATGAACAACAATATTAATAAAAACCCTGCATAAGCTCCCAGCATCATAATCGCATTTTCCTTCTTTGCAAAACATATAACTTGTGCAACCATGATCCATAATATACACCAGTAAAGGCTTGCCATTCCTATTGCTACTGACTCTGTTGCTGCTTCATTATGAACCGCAAATATCACAAAAGATTCCAACACAACAACAAAACTATAGACCGTACCGAGAAGTCGTTCTTCTTTATCTTTCCAAAAGGCTCTTACCATTATAACAAGTTCACTTGGAATAAAGTACACAAAATCATTGGAAAGCCCCCTGCATAAAAACAAATAACTAAAAACTATTACAAACACGCTTATTATCTTCCAAAAAACATCTGGTAAAGTGTTAATAATTCTCTCTACAATAATTCTTTTTTGATACAAAATATATAGTAAGAAAAAGAATACCATTAACCATATCGTACACTTTAAATTACCACCATACAGGAAACAATATCCAGGCATTCCAAAATAACATGCCACACTAATCAGCATTAAGGTAATTCTCTTAAGCTGTGAACCGAATAATTTTATCAGCAAAACATATAACGACCATATGAAAATAATATTGATCACAATATCTGCCAAAATAAAAGCTTTATAGATTTTAGCTTCACTAAAAAAAATACTCAGTATTTTTACTAAAACAGCAATTGGCAAATATGTCCATGTTCCAAATGGTATCTGCTTGTCACGAACCATTCCCATAATGCTGGAAAATTCGTTTGCTGCATTATTACTAGGAAACACCAGGCGCAGAAAAAAGGAAAACATATGATACGCCATAAACACTACCATGCATGCCAAAATGACACACATGATTTTATCTGACCTTGTCCACCTTTTTTGTTTTCCTTTCACTCTCTTTGGAAATATATTCATAATTCTCGAACCTATCTATTTTGAACTTTTTCTTTCACAATATTATAAAGCATCTCTTAATTTCCATCTATCCTCACCATAACAATGAAATCATCTTCATATGCAATTTGACTTTTATCATATAAATATTGTGTTTGCCCGTAAATATTTGATTGCTTTCCCATGACAATGAATGCATTATTCATCCACAGATATTCATTCATAAACTGTTCATAATTCTCGTAAGCAATGTTATCAAACTTACCTAAAATAGTCGAGAACCAACGCCCCTGCATATAGTTTCCATGATCGGAAAGGAACCAAATTGTATCATCTTTATAATTTTCCCATATATATTCATAAGTATCTAATAATTCAGGCGGACTATAACGCCCAGCAGTTTCCAGTGCTTCACTTGCATAATCTAACTCAAAATAACTCAAATTATTCTCATACAGATCAAAAAAATCGCCATTTATTTCTGCCGTGGCACTCCATTTACCTAAATAATTATTTTCACTATTGCCGATCTGTAATAATGCCAGACAAACTATCACGCTTCCATATATTCCACTATATATTAATTGATGCTGTTCAATCAAAATATCTAAGTGCATTGTTACTAGCAGCCATGCCATAATCCAGAGACAATAATATATTTTATAAAAATAATAGTTTGAAATATACCCCTGACTGCACAGCCAATACATGCCTGCTGCAATCATCATCACACTTACTGCTATATCAAATAATAAATGAGCTCTCTTCTTTTCAACATATACATATACAAACAATAATATCAATATTGGAATAAACAATACAAACTGCTTATATAAGGAGCTATATGCATAACCTTCTTCTGAAAGTTTTTCACTAATCATGATAATTATACTTAATATTTTCTTTCGACATAGAAAACCTGTCGCTGCTACAATTATCCCTGCCACTATCAATGCACTCTTCTGTACCTTTGAAAAACTGATTTTTTTCTTTTCAAAAATAATGATGATAACACCAATAAATACACAAACAGTATTAACAACCGCATACAATCGATTGCATATTACACTCCCATAAATTCCCAATACCAACAGAATATAATAAAATTTTCTATTATTCCACTGTCTTTGCAATTTTATTAATATGTATATTAAATATAAAAATAAAACTCCTCCTGTACTCCAATAGACAAAATTTCCTCTCATAAAACTAAAAGTTGGATATCCCAAAAAATATAGAACACAAATAATCGGAAATGCATATTTTGTAACTTCTTTTTTACACAAACTACACAAAACAGAATAAAACATCCAAACTTCCACTATATGCATAATGATATCGCCAGCAATAAATGCCTTATAATATCTGACAACAGACAGCCATGGAGAGACTAATTCGATAAGCATTGCATTCAGATATGCATTAAAATATGTACCATATATACCTTTGCTTCTTACAATTCCTAATGCCATCAAAAAATGATTCTGTGCATCATCATTTAAAAAACTTAATCTGGAAACTCCTGAAAACATATGATGTGCTTCAAAAAGCACTAATCCGACTGGTATCAAAAGTAACAAAATGTCTCTTTTCGGACAAGCCAAAATCTGAATGTGCTTCTTTCGCCTGATTCCCAACCATACTATTATATTTAAAACCAGCAAAACGATACTCGATGATTTTAGTTGTATCTGAATTCCCAGTTTCTGTAAAATAAAAGCCCCAAGTGTCTGTAAACAAAATATCGTCACAAGTATAATCGGAAATACTCTGACTGCATCTATTCTATTCTTATTTTTGGGATACAATATCATTCCAACAATAAGACTTAAAAACAAAATTACAAACACTAACGAATTTATCATTTACATTTTTCCTTCCAAAACATTTTCCTTCTACCATCTCATCCAACTTTTATACTTTACATATATCTCCGATAAATCTTCTCCATTGCGCCAATTGCGTTATCTATAGAATATTTTTTCACATCTCTTAAATTATTTTCTTTTATCTCTTCTCTCAATTCCGGATTATTATATAATTCTACCAATCTATTACAATATCGTTCAGAATCCCCCAACTGAAACAAATAGCCATTTTTTCCATCTTTTATCAGATCACGCTGCCCTCTGATATCCGAACATACAACCGGTATTCCAACAGCCATAGCTTCTATCATATTCATCGGCAAGCCTTCTTGATAACTTGCTGATACCAAAACATCCGAAAGTGCACAAATCTTATTTACATCAGACCGATAGCCCAGAAATGTTACATACTCCTGCATTCCTTTCCTCTTTACATCTACCTGATATTCAGACATAAGCTCACCCTGACCAAGTAAAAGTAATTTTGCATCTGGAATCTCTTTATGGATTTTTTTCATATTATCTAAAATAAATGCATGATTCTTCCTTGGTATAAATTCCGCAACACAAACTAAAACAAAATCCTTCTCTGATATTCCAAGCTCCTTGCGGCATTGTTTTTTTTGCTCTGGCTGCAAACACTCAAACCTGTTCAGATCAACGCCTACACCATCGATTTTTTCGATTTTTCCTGCTTTAAAATGCCTTTTTATACAATTTTGATAGTCTTCTTCATTAATTAGTACTAAACAATCCGTATATTTTGACATCCATTTTTCCATCGGATAATACATGAGCCAATTCTTCAATGGCGCACCCTTAAAAAAATGAAGTCCATGTGCCGTGTAAATTACCTTTGTACCTTTTTTTCTCGTATTTCTTGCCGCCAGTCTTGTTATCACGCTGCCCATTGGCGTATGCGTATGAATGATATCATAATAGTTTTCATCTAATATTTTCTTTAAATCTTTATACGCTTTAATGTTATCTTTGGACCACGGTACCCTGGCAAAAGAAATTTTGTACAGATTATCATAATCATAAACTTCTTCTTCGCAGGCACAGGCATAATCTACCTGCCATCCCTGCTCTCTGAACCACCGCATGAAAGGTCTGTTAAATTTACAAAAATTTGCAGTATGTGATGTAAATAATACTTTTTTCATAATTTTATTATCTTCTTACCTTATGTAATTACTTAAATACACATGTCTATTCCATCATTCCGACAATGATATCTGAAATTCTGTCCACGTCTTCAATCGAAAGATCGGCATATAGTGGCAATGTCAATACACGTTTTGACAAATATAATGCTGTTGGTGTTTTGGATACATCATATTGTCCATGATAACAATCAAATGTGTTCGTAAGTGGATAAAAATATTTTCTAGCCATAATATTATTTTCTGCAAGTTTATCAAAAACTTCATTACGACTATGACCAAATAATTTTTCATCGAATATAACTGGAAAATAGGCATAATTTGATTTTACATTATCCTGAATATGATTTAACTGAATTCCTTTTATTCCTTCCAGCCTTTCTCTATATCGTTCTACAACCTTTTTACGTTTCTCAATTTCTCTTTCCACATGACGTAAATTACATAATCCCATTGCTGCCTGAAATTCATTCATCTTAGCATTAGCACCAACACTCTCTACGTCTTCCGGTCCCCTGATTCCAAAATTCTTTAAATTATATAACCGCTGTCCTAATAATTCATCCTTATAGCATACAGCGCCTCCCTCTATCGTATTAAATACTTTTGTAGCATGGAAACTAAAGCAGGAAGCATCTCCAAATGTTCCTATTCCACAGCCTTTATATTCTTCGCCAAATGTATGTGCTGCATCATAAATTACCTTCAAACCATATTTGTGTGCAATTCTATCTATTTCTTCAACATTACATATATTTCCATAAACATGCACTGGTACAATAGCACATGTTTTATCTGTAATCAATGATTCCAGTTTTGTTACATCTATCGTAAAATCTATAGGATTCACGTCACAAAACACTGGTATTAATCCATTCCTAACAATTGCATGTGTTGTAGATGCAAAAGTAAATGGAGAAGTTATTACTTCTCCTTGTAAATTCATCGCCTGCATTGTTAATTCTAATGCCATATGTCCGTTTGTCAAAAGTTCAACATTTTCTACTTTCATATAATCTTTCAACTGTTGCTGAAGATTTTTATGTTTTTCTCCCATGTTTGTCAGCCAATGGGAATCCCATATATCTCTTATTTCTTCTACATATTCCTCTAACTCAGGCATAGAAGAACGGGTTACTAATATTTTATTAGACATCGTAATCTCTCCTGCTTCTTTTACTTATTTCGTAATTCTTTAAAGCGATCAATCTGCATTTCAGCCTTATAATCTTCGAATAATCTTTTACAATCATATTGTGGTTCATATCCCAGTTCAGTCTTTGCATTTTGTACATCCATGAGAAATCCTCCACCAGCGCTCTTCTCTGGGCGATATATTATCTGAGATTTATGATTTTCCGGAGAGAACACCTCAATTATTGTTTCAATCTGCTCTTTTAAAGTAACAGGGATCCCTGTTCCAACATTGTAAAATCCTACTTCCCTGTCAACTTCTACTGCTTTACATAACATCTGTGCACAATCATATACATGTACCATATCTTTTGCATATTCAGGATTCCCCCATAATTCAATTGGTTCTCCTTTTTTTGCCTGCTCAATCATCCGATACACTGGTCTAAGCGTTTTAACTCCATTAGGATAATAATAGTGATATGGACTATAACTATAAATTGTTGGGAATCTAAAAACAAACTTCTTTAATCCGTACTCTTGATGATAGTGTTCCATCAGTTCGATTGCAGTATTTTTTGTAATAACATATATAGCATGGTCACCTTTATAACTAAAATTGTATGGCAAATCAGGTTTTAAAACAACGCCATCTTTTGCATATAAAGAAATATCAAAAACTGTAGTAGAAAATAAAATACGGTCTGCATGTGTTTTTCTACAGTATTCCAATACATTGTACGCTCCAATAATATTAGACTGAATATATTTTTCCGGTTCATAGCTATCCATATAAGATGGTATCTGTGCAGCTAAATATATTACTGCATACACATCTTCTTTGGGTAATTTTTCAAATTCCTCGCTCTTAGAAATATCTACTGAATAATACGGAATACCTCTCTTTTCAAAAAAATCTGTTTTTCGACGTCCAGATGCAATAACTGTATACTCCGCTGGATCAAAATATTCTCTTGCATATTTTAAAACATAAGATCCTACATTTCCTGTCGCTCCAAAAATAATTATCTTTTTCATTCAATTTCCTCCATCTCACCTTTTATAATTTCTATCATTTCAATCATATTTTCTTTTGTATATCTCTGATCACATGGTAATGGCAATATATTGTTTGCCATGAAATATGCATCTGATTGGTTTTCGCAATTTTCCACTATATTTGGCCATAATACAGGGATATAAATTTTTCTAGCTATCAGTTTTTTTCTGAGTGCGTTTCCATTTTTCACCATAAAAGGATACATATATGGTCCACTTGCTTTTCTAAGTTGAAGCATATTAAAAGATCCTAAGTTGTCTTCTAACACATCATAATTATCTTCTCTTATCTTGCTTACTACTGCATAATCAATACTTTTTAAAATGTTCTCTGTTAAAGATGACATTCGTTTTATCTGTTGACCTGATAACCTTTTTTCATTATCCTGATACGCCTCAAAAAATTTATTTGCCCCACACTCATATCTTCCCAAAAGATATTCCATTCTCTGATAGGACATATCTTTTTCTAGCCTCACATCCATTTCATGATCCGTATACAAATATGCCCCATCTGTCACTCCAAAAAACTTTCTACAAGTATAAATTGTATCCACACCACTTACCGGTTTTTGAAAAAAAGCCTGCGCATTATCTATAATAATATTTGGAAATATTTTTGCCATCTGTAAAATGTTTTCATTTGATAATTGACCATAATAATTAATAACATAAATATAATCATCATTTCCAATTTTTTCTATATTTTGTGGTCTAAATAATCTATTTACCTGATAAAAATGAATTTCAATATTTTCCATCCTGCATGCTTCTACAACTACCTCACAGACAAAGTCTGGCAAAAAAATCTTCTGAATTTTTTTTGCACGTATTAAATATCTAAGACAATTGCGACCAGTATTTAATGCAATACTGTTCTTATGATATGCATTTTTTTTATAATGTTCGAATTCAAAATAGCCTCCCATCTCCTCTATCATGTGACTTCTCCTCTTATTTCATTATTCACACACCAATGTATATTTCTGAAGCATTTGTTGTATCTGCTCTACTGAATTAAACATCATAACATCTATTATTGACAAATTAGGTTGAAACTCATTTTGAAATTGTTCATAAACAATCTCTTGAGTTTGTAAAAATTTCAAACTAATACCTTGCTTTTGGAAATCTGAATAAGAATATAATTGTTGTCCACCAATCGCATTATAATATTCTGTAGCCCCCAGTATACTGCATATGGAAAGTACTTTTTCCTGCCCTTTCATACTGCAATCTTTCTTTAATTCAGATGATATAATAAATTCTGTATGTATATCTAAATATTTACATATTATTTTAAATGAATTGGTTATATACAACGCAAGATTTTCTTTTTTGCATGTCAGCATCTCTCTTATTAACGGATATACCGCTTCATAATATGGTGCTTTTTTATATCCTCCTTCTATTATCCTCAGATTTTTATCAATTAACTTATCATCATTATTAACACCGACTTCATTAATATGTTTATATGGGCTTGCCCCAAGCATCGGTATATTAAAATACTTTACTTCTCCATTAACAAGAATTCGGTTGCGGTTAATCCAGCCACCCTTTATAAAATTTACATCATCATATATCACATACTTATCCACAGCATTCATTAACTGCCAATACCCAATATACGGTACAAAATATGGTTGCATAATTCCTAATTTCATTTTATATCCTTTTCTCTTTTTATTATTTGTTTTACCCAATTCCATACATAATTAAATTCATCCAGTTTTAAAATTTTAGATCCCAATATATAAATTATCGCTCCTAAAGGTATTTGTATACATAAAGTTACGAAATCAGATAATCCGATCCAAACAACTGGATATATTCCTATTCCCATTACGACTGCTAAAAGAATCCCTGACAATATATCTCTTATTTGTTCTAAATATCCATACCCCAACAATTTTTTATTCGGCCAACTATTTATTATTTGACTTGTAAAACTTGATACCAGTAAGCTATATGCCATTGCCATAACTCCATAATTCATTGTTAATAATAAAAGTCCTACACCAATTATTTTTTTTATAACCTCAAGTTTCAAATAATAATCACTTCGCCCCATTGCTTTAATTGCGTTCAAATTTGCAGTATGAATTGGATAAAACATGCTTGTAACACAAAATATCTGCATATACGGCACACATGCGCTCCACTTATCTGTAAGTATAAGCCTTACAATCGGATAGCCACAAAAGGCAAGTCCCATCATTAACGGAGCCATAATGTAAGTACTCGTTTTAATCGCTCTTCGTGTCATCGCTTTTACACGTGTTTTGTCGTCCTGTTCTTTCGACATTGTAGGTAATAATACACTGTCAATAGATGAATTTATATTTGTTATAAGCAAATCAGGAAACTGTTTCCCCCTATTATAATAGGCTAAATCAGATGTTGAATACATTTTTCCAATAATTAATTGTCGTATATTATTATATACTGTATCCAAAAGAGAGGACACCAACAATTTCCATCCAAAGGATAATAATTCCTTTAACCTCTTGAATGAAAAGATAAGCTTCGGTTTCCACTTTACAGTCATCCACAAAATAATTGTATCTACTGTAGCATTAAATAGTTGTTGTCCAACTAATGCCCACACACCCAATCCCATGTATGCCATTGCAATTCCAATGACTGCTGCCCCTATCGTTCCACCTAATGTTGCAAAGAAAAAACGTCTAAACTGCATTGTCCGTGATACATATGCCTGTTGGACATTCTTTATACCAGAAATTATTAATGTCAGACTCAACACTCGTATTACCAGAACAAGTGATCCATCATTATAAAACTCTGCTATAACAGGTGCAGTTATAAAGACAAGCAAATACAATAATGTACATATTGCTATATTAAAATAGAATACAGATGAAAAATCCACATCATCCGCATCCTTTTTCTGAATTAAGGCATTTCCCAATCCGCTGTCAACAAATACCTGCAATATTGTAGTAATCACAAGAATTATTGATATTTTTCCATATACTTCTGGTTCTAATATACGTGCTAATATTATTGACACAAGAAACGATACACCCTGTGCCCCACAACGCTCTGCGAAACGCCATATGAACCCTGAAATGACAGAATTACTTTCTTCTGGCATAACATTTCCTCCATTCATTCAATTCGACCAGCCATGGAAATATTGCTTTAATATACGTTTTTATTCGTTCACTTCCAGACAATTCTCTAAAAATATCTCTATATCTTCTTTCTAATATTTTCCTATACTTATTTTGAATCTTTAAAATTTGAATTTCCTGATACCTAACTCTATTATCAATTATTATTTTATATTCCCCTTTTGTTTCTGCATCTAATTTTTTTAACATGCTAATCATATTTTGATAATGTTCAATATACTTCTTAGGATTTTCATTCATTCGTAAATACCATGATGCTTTTGCAGCTACTCTATATGAAGACATTGAATCGTGCAGATACAGCATTCCGCCTCTTATAGCTCCCATAATCTGCATCGAATAATCTATTCTATAAGCATCTCGAAACTCTGGAATTTTATTGAATACCGTCTTACGAAACATTAAACTATTGGTAGCAACAAAACCTCCATCACCTTTTATAACCTCTTCTATACTAAATATTCTGTCTTCTTTTGACGGCATTATCATGCCTGTTTTCTTTTTTGTTTCTGCATTCACCATACTCGTTGCATGTGCGCATATATCACATTCATAATGATCTTCCATTGCATTAACCTGTTTTTGTAATTTACATGGATCTGTCCAATAATCATCACCTTCACACAATGCAATGTATTTTCCTTTTGATACAGGGAGCATATATTTTTCAATTATAGGTATTTTCTTTGAATATTGATTTTCTGTTTGACATATCGTCCGTATTACATCCGGATATTGCTGTTCATACGCTTTAATAATTTTGGCTGTTCTATCTGTTGACGCATCATCATGTATAATAATTTCATATTTAAAATCTGTAATCTGCATCAAAAAACTATTAATTGCATCTTCAATATAAGTTTCCTGATTATATGTTATACATAAAATGCTAACCATTACTTCATTCTTGTTCTCGTAAATGTTCTTTGCCCAACTACTTTCTTGTTTAAAATTCATCAAATACTCTCCTATTTCCTTTGATAAAATAATGCTTTATTTTTGCAAAAACCTTCCAACATATCCAGCCACAAACATATCATTCACATTGAGTTTATTGCAATATTGCTCTCTTACATTTTCATTTAAATCAAACTGTTTGACTTCAATTCCATTGTATATAATTTTGAATCAGCAATTTTCTCTCCAAACATCCACTTTCCTGCTTCATAGAATCAAGCCCAATATTGATCTGTCAACAGCTTTACCAACAACATATATAAATACCATTGTCACTTGAACTATCATCTATCAGACTTATCTCCATTATAGAATTCCTTTCATTTTTCTCCGAATAACCTTCACTGGCTGTAACACATGAAGATATAAACTCAATATAGTCCAATGCCTCATTAATTGAACTTGTAATTTTCTATCTGTTGTCAAGCTATCAGCATATTTACATGCTTCTTGAAAAACTGGTTCATGATTAACAAATTCGACAATCCGTTTTTTTTCTTCTACTTCTTCTTTAGAATTTAACAACAGTAAAATATAATCACATATTCCACCCAGAAACTGTATATACATCTCTGGGATTCCAGTCGTAATTTTTAAATCTGAAGCATAATTTTTAAATGCCCTTACTAAATAAATTCTGTCTTTATATTCAGCAACCCTCAACGTATGTGTAATTGAAGTTTGATTCATTCGATAATTGTATCCTGAATATTCAGACACATAAATAGTTGATACCGTACCATATTGTAATATACGTAATGTATGTATTCCATCTTCACCGTGTACAACTTTTTTATCTGCTTCAAAAGAATAGCTCTTACAATAACAAGAATTCTTAACTACTTTCCCACACATTGAATTATACTGATTATTACCTATCAGATAAGAAAAAAACTCTGTTTTACCTAATGTTTTTCCAACCTCTTTATGAGACAGTTCATTAATATACTCTCCTTTCTCTGAAACCCTTTTTATTGCGAGAATCAAAATATCCACTGGATGTTTTTTTAAAATATTATCAATTTGTTCCAGATAGTCTAAATCAAAATAATCATCTGAATCTAAGCTTACAATATATTCTCCTTTTGCCTCTACATATCCTCTATGTGTCGTTAATAGCTGTCCTTCATTCTCTTTATCAATATATCTAAATTTAGGGTTTTCTCCACATTTCTTTCTTATCATCTCCAATGAAGAATCTTTTGATCCATCATTAATTAACAATACTTCATAGTCCTGATATGTCTGATTTTCAACAGATTCCATACATTTTTCCAAATATTTTTCTGCATTATATATGGGAATAATAATACTAAACCTTGGCATTTCCATCTCTCATTTTTCCTTAATTATCTGTATTGTTTTAACATTAATAACCTATTTTTGCAAATCGACAAATAAACTATTAACTTTCTTCCCTACTTCATTAATATCAAATCCGCTTCTTCTAACCTTTTCCAACATTGATTTTCTTTCATACATCAAACCATTTGCTAAAATAACATCTGCCCACTCTTTTGCAGTTTTTTCCAGCGACATCCGCCAGAAATTTTCTGTCAATTTTGTTTTGCAATCAACATTTTCCGAACAAAAAACCTTTAAACCACTTGCTTGAGCTTCTATAGCAGCAACACTAATTCCCTCATACCAGGAAGGCATTATAAATACATCCATTGCCTGTAAAAGTTCTTTTATATCTGATCGATTTCCTAAAAACTTCACTTGCTTTTCCAATCCTTTTTCCAAAACAAGTTCTTTTATCTCAGTTTTCATAGAACCATCCCCTATAAGAAGCAATATACTATCTTTATGCTGTTCTACTATTTTCTCAAAAACATTGACAATAAAAAAATGGTTTTTTGGATATTCAAACCTTCCAACATGTCCAACCACAAACATATCATTCACATTGAATTTATTGCGGTATTGCTCTCTTACCTTTTCATTAAAATCAAACTGTTTGACTTCAATTCCATTGTATATAATTTTTAATTTTGAATCAGCAATTTTTTCTCCAAACATCCACTTTCCTGCTTCATAGGAACAAGCCCAATATTGATCTGTCAATAGCTTTACCAACGGCTTATTTATCTTGTTTAACATTCTGGTTTTTAAACTATCATGAAGCTGTGTAGTATGACAATGACTGACCACTTTTCTATTGAATAACCTTGCCAATATCAATGGTTCAATAAAACTACAACTCATCATATTACAATATACCGTATGATACTCTGGATGTTCTTTGAACAATTGCGCCAATTGTTTCAAAAACTGAAATGGATGCCTTCCTCTATGCGGCAGTTTGTAAATAATACTTCCATTACTTTCAAAATCTTTTTGAAAACAAATATTATCATAAAGTGATACGAAATCAAAAATGACATCCGGCATATACTTACTAATATTATATAAATACTTTTCAATTCCTCCAAGATTATTACATGCTCCAAAAACTAATATTCGTACCATAATTCCCCTATTTCATATAAATTCTTCTTAATCTTTCCATGTATACATCAATATTCGAATACTCTTCTGCCCTTTGTCTTGCTCTACAAGATACCTTTTTATATAAATTTTTATCTGTTAAAAGACTTAAAATATACTCTGCATAATCTTCTATTTTATCTGCATGATGACCACAACTCTCTGTTACGATTTCATGTAAGCCTCCTACATCGGAAGCAACTACTGGTTTACCTAGTGCCATAGCCTCTAATGCAACCAGACCAAATCCTTCCCATTTGGAAGGCATACATAAAATGATTGCGTTTTTTAAATATACATATGGATTTTTCTTAAAGCCAACCATCTTAATATGATTTTCCAAATGCAATTTTTGAATTGCTGCCTGACACTCTGCCTCCATTTCTCCAGTTCCAATCATCATGGCACAGATATCTTCTTTTTTCTTTTTCACTTCATCAACAATTTGAATAAACTTTATAGGATCTTTTTGTTCTGTCAATCTTCCTATAAATACAATATCTGAATTCTCCTTTCTTTCTTCTTCCTCTGCCTTATCACAAATTTCTTTTGCGTTAAAAGGATTTCCAATAACTTCAACCTTAGATGCAATACGCCTTCCAAATATATATTCTCTATTAACTGCTTCTGAAACAGTTAGAATCTTTTCAAAATTTCTGCTTGCAACTAAATATATCATTGTCTTAATATTTATTTTTTTTATCCATGATGGATTATTATGTAAATGATTGATTATAATGATACCTTTTGGAGCATATAAACTTGCAACCACTCCTGCCGAAAAATCATGTGCATGAATTATATCGGGATGATATAACTCAATAATCCGCAGCAATTCTCTTTTATTCATCCCATTAATTTCATAAAAAGTAAAGTGTTTTTTTTCTAAAACTCCTTGTATTTCTCCACCTTCACTACAATATGCCATCTCTATATCTTCTATATTATCAAATGCTTCCATAATCTGACAAATCACATTCTGAGCTCCGGAATATTCACCACTTTTTAAAAAATGTAAAACTCTCATTTATTTCCCCTCTGCTCAATTAGTCAATTGCTACCGCGCCTACCACATTAACGTCTATTTCGCAGCATGTTTTTAACCATTCTTCTATCTCATCACACTTTGTTTTCTTATTTTTAAAAACAATAAACGCATACTGATATTCACCCAGCACTTCCCGAGATTCCACATTCTTATTAACGTCTTCCACAATTTTTAATGCAACGCCTTTTTCTTGCATATAATCTGCCAATTCTTTCAATGCAGAATTATTTTCCGATGAATCTGTTCCAAACAAAATAGCTTTTTTTATAGCTCTTTTTCCACAAATATTCGCTATATTGGCATAAACAAATTCTTTCTTTTTCATATTTCCCAAAACATTTATTGCATAAATGTTCTCTACATCATCCTCTGTCTTAATGTTTCCATTCAATAAATAAAACAATAAAACTGCCAATGCACCTAATACTGCACCTATAATTCCTCCCAATACCGCATACTTAATTCGATATGGGACATTAATCTCCTGTATATTATCAGAACTATTATTGTCCACATCTGCTGCTAATTCATCATCAGTTGCAGAATATACAATTCTCATATTATCTGTAAAACTTTGCACCGTTGCATTATACATAACCTGTAATTTATAGTAAGCACTTGTATTACTATACTGCTTGTTATATAATTCTGCATCAACCATTTCACTATATCCAGAATTATAAATATCCACCAGACAGCCACTTACTTTATTTTGGATTTTGTCCGTATAATTGCGTAACGCATATTCTGCTGCATTTGCAATATCCTCACACAATTCCTGTGAATCAGCAATTACTTTAACAGAAAATTCCGCATAACCATCCATATCCACATTCTGTACATGACTAATTAGTTCTTTTATATACTGTACTTCCAATTTCATTGTCATGTTATCTGCTACATCTTCATAAAATGTGTTGCTTTCTACATATTCAGCAATTACATTCTGTACATAATTTGTTGTATCATTAATATTACAATTAATGACAATATTTCCCTCTTTATAAGGATTAATTTTCATGAAAACAGATTGACTAATATAATCTTTTTGCGTCTGTAATTGTTCTTCCTGTGCTTTAGCCAACTGTACCGCACTCTTTTCTCCATCTGTCAACCAATTGTAAATTGTTGCTGCACTTGTCGCATTTGCATTTAAATTTGCCTCAACTGCTGCATTATAATCTTTCCTATGCATCAGAACCAACATGATACTTGCACAAAAAATGGCACAACTTACAATGACAAACCATTTTTTTCCTATTGTCTTTAATACATCTTTTATATCAATTTTTCTGTCATGCGTGTTATAATATTTTTTTTCCATCTTTTTCCTCTTTCTTCTCTTTTGATGATGCAATTGCTGCTGTCGCAATTATAAAACATGTCATAATACTCCTATGACGCATCGCTGTCCCTGCATTCGATGTTCCCCAGCAAAATATTCCTGCAAACGCAGCTGAATATAATAATCCAAACAAAATATATGCCTTTTGACATTTGTCTTGTATTTTTAACAACCGATATATTATAAAAAATAATAATGCAATGTAAATTAAAGAATCACTCAAAAATGCGAATGCATCCTGTAATCCTCTCCATTCCCATGGAACCGGTGATATCATAAAATAAACCATTCGAATAACTGTGGCAATAATAAATTCAAATAAATTATTTACCTGCATATTTCGAAGATAATCAGATCCTCCCGGATTAAACCATCTGGTATATGAATTATATATGGTTCTCCAATTCAATTGATCAAATGACATATAAGTCAAAAAAATATTTTTTAATGGACTATAGAATAAAGCAAAGAGTCCCACTATGGCAAATACAATGATAAACAATGTTTTACCGGATAGTTTTATTTTTTTCTCTTTTCTGCTCCATACTGCAATAATCACTGCATTAGCTGCTATAATGACTACTGAGGCAGAATGCAACAATGTTGCCGGAATCGCTGAAACAAAAGAAAGAATCAACCATCTCATTTTTTTTCCATCAAGCCATTCGATCAAACTATAAAACGCCAAAAAATTAAAAAAAGTAATTAAACTCTCTCGTTGTAATTGCATTGTTGCTAATATGTAATTTGGCCAGAGCGCCATCAAAAATAGCAGTACCATTTTGGCATTCCCACCCAGTTTAAATTTTCCTATAAATTTCATTAATAATAGCACACATAATACCCATACGATTATATTTGAATATTGTGCAACGACACGGTTCATCCCCCAAAAACGAAAGATGCTATTAATAATATAGGGATATCTTGTATATTGTTGATCAGAAATATTCTGATAATAATAGCAAGCCACTTTATAGAAACCATCACTGTCTGGATTCGTATTAGGAAGGCTTATTAATTTTCTTCCATATATATCCATCATCATACATATGATTCGTATCATATATCCTGACAAAAGTATTATAAATTGACTATTCTGAGTTGTTTTCTTCCAAAATATACAAATTACCATCACTGTGCCTGTTCCCAGAACTAATATGGAGATCATTTCCGGATATAAATCAGAAACCCCTGTCATTGTCACAAATAGCCCCAGTAAACATTCCATTATGATAAAAATCAAACATTCAATCATTCCATTGTTCCCATCTATTTTTCACTCTTAATCTTCTCAATTGCTTCTGTGGTAAACCCTTCTGTACTCTCTTTCATAAAAATAACCTTTAACGTCATAAATACAATTTTCAAATCCAATAGCAACGAATAATTTTCAATATATATTAAATCCAATTTTAATTTATCATAAGCTGATGTATTATATTTTCCATATACCTGTGCGTACCCTGTCAAACCACCTTTTACCTTTAAACGATATGCAAATTCTGGAACTTTCTCACAATACTTGTCCACATGTTCAATCCTCTCTGGTCTTGGTCCCACCAAACTCATATCTCCCTTTACAATATTTAACAATTGAGGTAGTTCATCTATTCTGGTTGCCCGGATTACTTTTCCAACTCTGGTAATTCGTTCATCATTCGCTCCTGCTGGTCTAGATACCCCATCTGCTTCTGCATCTACAATCATACTTCTAAATTTATAAATTCTAAATATCTTACGATTGATCGTACAACGCTCCTGCGTAAAAAATACAGGTCCTCCATCCTCTATCTTAATACATATTGCTGTAATTATCATAATAGGAGATGTAACTACAAGCATTATAATCGAAATCAAAATATCAAAAAATCTTTTAACCGCCTTTTGTACCAGAGTTAATCCAAGATTTCTTTCCAAATATAATGGTGTATCAAATAAATTTAACTCTTCCGCCCTTTTCACCATAATATCAGATATTTTTGGTGTAAAATATACTCTAATATCTTTCTCAAAACAATACTTTAAAATTTTATTTCTCATTTCGCTTGGAATATCATTAATTAAAACAGCATCATACTTTTCTATTTCTTTTTCAATAAAGCCCATATCTTCCTTATATGAAATCTGTGCCACAATCTGATACTTATCTGTCCTTTTATTCATCTTTTCTTTTAAACCATTCTCGTATGAACCATATATCTGTATCATGCGATATGGTGGAAAACATCTTGTATATAACTTCATCATTAAAGATGATAATATAAAAATCACCAACAAATTTGCACTTGTCAATATTAACAATGCAATTATAATTGAACCAATTTCATAAATTGATCCGACCATAAGAACACACAACACAACCTGAATAAAATTGCTGACAATAATTGCTAATGACTGTGATAATAATACATTTCCTTTATTAAAGCTTCCTATTTTAAATCCGCCAAATGCCAAAAATAAAAGAATTGTTACTATCATATAAACAGCCACCATCATAACATTTCCCTTGCCCTGAAAATCTCTTTGCAGCAAAATATTTATTCGTGTCCGCCATATATATTCATATTCTATCAAAAGAATGATCAAAATTAGCAAATCTGATATATAACGATATATTTTCTTTAAAGCTTCCATTTTTCTTTTTGTCATTACAAAATACCTCAAAATCTATCATATTCCTACATATTGGAACTTTATTATACCATATAATCATTTCACATACTATATCTTGCTAAGGTTCCATTTTTTTACTGGAACTGTTTTTAACTTCATCCATAAGTTCAACAGTATCAAAAAAACCACGATTCAGCAAGTAAAATCGTGGTTTTCAGATATTTTTTCAATGATTGTATATTAATTGGAAGTATCCATAATATTATCCAAACACACTCTCACATTTATCAAGCACAGATGCTATTACGGCATCCATGTCATAATACTTGTATTCGCCAAGTCTTCCTCCGAAAATTACTTTTTCCTCAGCATCCGAAAGTTTTTTATAGTCTGCATAAAGAGCTCCGTTTTTCTCATCATTTACCGGATAGTAAGGTTCATCCCCCGGTTTCCACTCAGAACTGTACTCACGAGAAATAACTGTCTTAGAAATATCATTCCCCGCATCATCCTTACCAAACTCAAACCATTTGTGCTCAATAATACGTGTCCACGGTGTCTCGCGGTCTGTATAATTAACGGCTGCATTTCCCTGGAAGTTTGGCTGGTCAAGAAGCTCTGTCTCAAAGCGAACTGAACGATACTCAAGTGTGCCAAGTTTGTAATCAAAGTATGCATCAATCGGACCTGTATAAACAATCTTGTCTGCAAGCTCGTCCAACTCAGCTTTATTCTCAAGATAATCAATACCTGTACGAACCTCAATGTCACCAAGGATATTCTCAACCATCTTTGTATATCCGCCCATTGGAATTCCCTGATATAAAGCATTAAAATAATTGTTATCAAATGTAAGACGTACTGGCAATCTCTTAATGATAAATGCTGGTAGGTCCTTACAATCACGTCCCCACTGTTTCTCTGTATAGCCTTTTACAAGCTTCTCGAAAATATCTTTTCCAACAAGTGAAATAGCCTGCTCCTCAAGGTTCTGTGGATTGGTAATACCAGCTTCTTTCTTCTGCTCTTCAATCCTAGCTGCTGCCTCCTGAGGTGTTACAACTCCCCACATTTTATTGAACGTATACATGTTAAATGGAAGAGAATAAAGTTCCCCCTTATAATTGGCTACTGGTGAATTCGTAAAACGGTTGAACTCAGCAAACTGTGTGATGTATTTCCACACCTTTGTATTGTTTGTATGAAAAATATGCGCTCCATATTTATGTACATGAATTCCTTCAACATCCTCCGTGTATATATTTCCAGCAATATTATCGCGCTTATCAATCACAAGCACTGACTTACCGTGTGCCTTTGCCTCATGGGCAAAAATTGCTCCATAAAGCCCTGCGCCAACTACTAAATAATCATATTTTTCCATCCTTATTTTCTCCTAAAAAAATAAATCTCAATCAATAATTAAAAAACAACTGAACCACCATTGATATACCAATTACCATATTGTGGAGACATATACCAACCTGTATAACCAAAATCTACTGCTCCTCCAGTTACCTTCCACCAGCCACACGTCGGTGATTCATATAAATCTGTGTAACCGAAATCTACTACTCCTCCAGTTACCTTCCACCAGCCGCACGTCGGTGATTCATATAAATCTGTGTAACCGAAATCTACTACTCCTCCAGTTACCTTCCACCAGCCGCATGTCGGTGATTCATACAAGTCTGTGTAACCGAAATCTACTGCTCCTCCGGTTACCTTCCACCAGCCGCATGTCGGTGATTCATATAAATCTGTGTAACCGAAATCTACTGCTCCTCCGGTTACCTTCCACCAGCCACATGTCGGTGATTCATATAAATCTGTGTAACCGAAATCTACTGCTCCTCTGGTTACCTTCCACCAGCCACATGTCGGTGATTCATATAAATCTGTGTAACCGAAATCTACTGCTCCTCCGGTTACCTTCCACCAGCCATATGTTGGAGAACAATACAAATCACTGTAACTAGTATCTACCTTTCCATTTGATATCTTTTTCCAACCATAATTTGTATCATTATATAAATCATTAAAGTCCGTATTTATCTTTCCATTTACATATAAATAAACATTTCCATCCGAAGCCTCATGCAATCCATTCCAAGTCGTACCTTCACTTTTGGTTGCTCCGCACGTATTGCATTTATAATTTTTCACACCACTATCAGAGGACACTTGCTTCCAATTATGTCCTTTTGCCGGAATTTCGACAGCAGACCCTGCTTTCTCGGCATTACATACCTTACAATGGATACTCTTTTTCCCTTTCGCTGTACAAGTAGGCTGCACGTCTATTGTCATTTCTGTGTTCCAATTTTCTTCACATTTATGAGTCTCTGGCTGCGATATATCTGGAATAGAAGATTCATCATCCGTAAATGCTTTAATACAGAAATTTCCATATCCCCATTTATACAAGTTTCCATCTGCTGAACTTGCATAAAAACTGTTTCCAGACATCAGGCTAACTGTACAATCTAATTTACTACTTCCATCAATCTCATACCTTACTGCCTGTTCATAATCAATTGCCGGCTTGTCTACTGTTACAACAACAGAAAACATGCTTCCTGGCATTATAACTACCGGACTGCTCAACTCAATTGTATGAATTCCAGCATATGTAATTGTTCCCGTGGTTATAGCATTCTCCCATAATGTTCCACTCGTTGGATTTGATGCATCTTTCAAATCTGTATATACAGCTATTTTATACCCAACATTTGTCTGCCGTGATGTCGAGAGTGAAATTGCTTTTAATGTTTCTGCTGCCACACCGTCTACCGACTTTGCCTTAAAAACATTTGCTGCTTTTAAATAAGATGTATAATATGAATCTAATCCACCATCCAACTGATAATTATTGTCATAATTATTATTTGTTGTAAAATCAAAAATCCATGCTCCGTCCTGCAACGAAGCATTTTCATAGGACATCCAGAAATAATCTACATATGTTCCCCAACTATTTCGAATTAACCATGCTCCATCTGTACTTGGTTTATTACTGCCGCCAAAATTGTCTTTTGAGAAATTATCATCCCATCCAACAATCATTACAGCATGACCTCCACCTGAATTTTCAGAATCATAATATACATATCTATTCAAACTTGTATTATACGAGAGTCCATCATTTCTATGTAAATAGGAAGCTCCTGCTGCCCCATGGGCCATAATTTGTTTTTTGACTTCCTCTGGATTATTCTTCAAACTCAAAACATAGGCATTCTCCAAATGAGCAACATCACTTGAATATGCATACTTTGACTCAACTCCATTGCTTAGTACATTATCAACTGCAGAATATGGTACATCTGATTCATTGACCGCTCCAATCCATTGTGCCAAGCGCCTTGATGCCATCTGGTAATTGCCACCAAAATTTAAATAATTTGGTCCACCACTACCCGTTGTATATTTCGCAGTATCGCCTTCCGTTCCACCTAATGGGTCTTTTTCAAAATTATAAGTAAAATATGCCAGTTGTAATTCACTTAAATCAACATTCTTATCATAAATACCATCATTTATCAAATCAAACTCCGCAAGACCAACTGATGCAAACGCCCAGCAAGTTCCATATGGATTTTGATCATGTGCCTCTGGATACTTTGCAGTTAATTGATCTATATTCGATGCATATGATGACGGTACACTTTGTGCATGTAATATTCCATCTTCAGTTTCTGACTCATCCAACACAGGTGCATTAATATCTAATTCATCAAATATATAATCATTTGATACCACTACTCCGGTATTACTCAATTCCTGCGTCTGCCATTCCTGTGTTTGCAATTGCTCAAGGTTCCCCGAATTTTCCTCTGCTAAAATGCTATACGGCGAAGCCACTACAAATGGTGTTATACATAATGTCGCAATGAGCATTTTTAAAGTACGCTTTTTCATATAAACTCCTTTTCTTGTATTTCTATAATACATTTGTATAAAATTATGTTCCTAAAGTCACATGTTAACCAAACTATACTGCTCCATTACTCACATACCAATTTCCTACAGTTGGCGAATCATAAAATCCTGTATATCCAAAATCTACTGCTCCCCCGGTTATTTTCCACCAGCCACAGGTTGGCGAATTATATAAATCTGTATATCCAAAATCTACTGTGCCACCGATAATCTTCCACCAGCCACAGGTTGGCGCATTATATAAATCTGTGTATCCAAAATCTACTGCTCCTCCGGTTATTTTCCACCAGCCACAGGTTGGCGAATCATATAAATCTGTATATCCAAAATCTACTGTGCCACCAGTAATCTTCCACCAGCCACGCGTTGGCGAATTATACAAATCTGTATATCCAAAATCTACCGCCCCTCCGGTTATTTTCCACCAGCCGCATGTCGGCGAATCATATAAATCCGTATATCCAAAATCTACTGTGCCATCTGTAATCTTCCACCAACCACATGTTGGCGAATTATACAAATCATTATAGTTCAAGTTTACCTGACCATTCATAATAACCACCCATCCTAACTCTGATGAATTATATAAATCATTATAACTAGTCAGTACTTGACCTGACGATATCAGCCACCAATTATTATCTAATTTTTTCAGTCCTGAAAAGCTCCAATTGATTTGACCATTTTCATAATACCATGTTCCATTTTCATTTCTTCCTAATCCAGTATAATTCCAATTAATATTTCCATCTGTATAATACCACCATCCCTGATCATTATTTGCCATTCCTGTATAGTGCCAATTTAATACTCCATCCGAATAATACCACCATCCTTGATCATTACTCGCCATTCCTGTGTATGTTAAATCTATGCAGCCACTGATAGCGTAATACCATGTGTTATTCCCCCCATCAACCATGCCGGTATAACTTTCATCCACTTGTCCATTTTTTACATAATACCATTTTCCATCTTTTGCACAAGCAAGACCACTAAATGAAGTATCTAATATTCCGTTTTTCACATACCATTTACCAGATTGATTATAAGCCACACCTGTAAATGAAGTATCAATTGAGCCATTTTTATAGTAAGCCCATCCAATGTTTGAATTATAATATAATCCTTCTACTGAAAAATCCTCTATTCCATCTTTAATATACCAATAGTCTAAATCAACGTTTCCATCTATTCCTGATACACTACCTTTACTACTATGCTGCCAAAAATTATAATTACCTGAATATGTAACATGTGAATTATATTGTGCCAGCCAAATCAAATAATTACCCGCAATCTGGGGACCATCAATATAATTTGTCAACATGTCTTTATTTGCATATACCATACCAGTATAACCATATTGCTCTACTCTTGCACAAAATGCTTTGCATACATCTGTTCCAGCTTGCTTAGATAAATGCGCGTTTGCCAAACGTCCTGTCATTCCATTTCCAAATTCATAATCAATAACTACCGGCATCGTAATATTATAATTACGAATTCTACTAACAATAAATTCTGCTTCCTCTTCTGCTTCTGCCGTACTTATTGCCTGAGAATAAATGTACACACCAACTTTTATCCCTGCCGCTGTTGCCCGCTCAATATTTTGTTTGTAGTATGAATCTTCTACTAATGACCCCTGGTCCATACCTCTATAACCTACTCTGATAAATGCATATTCTATACCAGAATTCTTCACAGCATTCCAATCAATATCTTTTTGCCATTTTGAAACATCTATACCATTTTTCACGCCTGTGACAGAAACATAGTCATTTGAACCAGAACGCAGCAGCTGAGAATCATTATCTTCCTGCACTTCCATTGGTGACATGCTTCCGTTTTCCATCGGGTCTCTATCTTGTTCTGCCGCATATACACTATTTGTCATAAATATTCCACATAGTGCGCATACTAAAATCATCATCAAAATTGTTAATTTATATTTATTTCTATTCATTTGCAACCTCCACTTGATTTCTCATTTTCCTATGCATTGTATCCCAAATATCTCTTATTTTTCGTTTTACATAATCACTTATCCATGCCACAGCTAACGCACCAAATAATCCCGCCAAGAAATACATCAAATTACTCCAACTGGAATCGCACCATCTATACCATGGATCATTTATTGCACTAACCATATCAAATCCCGCTAACACAATCTTATTGTTGAGTTTTACCAATATTAAATTGACAATCCAAATAAAAACAATATGGTTAAACATAATTTCAAACGTATGATTTGATATAAAATTAACAAATCTATTGTTCTCCAATACCGAAACTAATGCTTGTGATATTTTAAGCCAAAACAATATTCCAACAACTCCGGTTATAATTGGTCTCATCCCTGCCATCAATCCAAATTGTTCCATTCCTGCTTTACTCCACGACAATGAGTTAAAATAAAACTCATTCCATCCATATATTCCAGCATATATAGCTATAAAAGCAAGTATAACTATGCATACTGCTATACCAGATAGCTTTTTAACATACTTCTCAAGATATTTACGATAAACTACTCCAATTTGATAAAAGCAAAGCAAAATTGCAACACGATAGAAATTGCATCTTTGTGGAATTATACTATTTACAGTAACATAATTCGTTGTATATACTGATATTACAATAAAAACCATTAAAGCAATCCAATCATTCCAAAAACGTTTACTGATATAGTGGACAAAAATATATAGTATTTGTATCAAAAAAAGACAACAAACAAACCACGATGGATTGCTAAAATTCCAACATTCTCCACCTTCCCAAGGTCCCAATATTAGATTATGTAATGTAATATCTGCACCTATTTTAACATTTGCAAATTTATATAATAACCATAAGAATAATGCATATAGAAACCACCAAACATAATATGGTATCATTAATTTTTTAATTTTTTTAACAATATATTTTGTAATAGACAAATCGTCTCTCCACACAAAAAAATATCCAGATATAAATATAAATGCTTGCATAAAAAACATATTATATGACAAATATCTTGTCATCAAATTTAATGCAGTCCATGCATGTGCATCTACAACAAATATTATATTAATTGCAGAAAAAATCATAAATTCCTTGTTACTTTTATTCATCTTTCTCTCCATTTTGGAAATTTTATACTTCCATTATATTACCAAACAATACCCTCTAAAAAGCAACGACATAACTGAAACAAAAAGTATTATTCTAACCTGTATAAATTCATATCCATCCAATTACCATGCAATATAATTGGCTGATCCCATAATTCCTCTTTGTACATATATGGTTCAAATCTTTCAAATAAATAATACGAACCATTTACTATAACTATATTATGTTCTGATAGCAATCCACTTTCATATGGTTTATACGCTGAATATTGTCGCAATATATTATTTAAATCTACTGCCGTAATTCCTGTATCAGAAATTGTCTGTTCCAATACTTCTTCCATTGACTTATTTTGGACATTGGAAATAAATTGATCACTGAAATTATAATATAAAACTATTGAAAAAACTATAAGAAAAGCCACATTTTCTCTAACAGATATCTCAAATTTATCCCCAATACTTAACATTACCAAATATGCAATTGGAATAAACACCATAAAGCTTGTCACCTTACTATTCCACATACAATTCATATATCCTATTAAATACAGAACACTTGTCCATATAATAGCAACCACGATTATTGCTTTTTTATACTTCGCATTTGATTGATAAAGAAATATACACGCTATCAAAAGCAAATATGACATACTGACTTTTATCCATCTAATTGGAACAGTATGAAAATATTTTTTAATATTTTCAAAATTCCATTTTAAAGTTTCCTTAGATATTTTTTTTAATATACTTAATCCCTCATCATTTACCGCTAAATAGATATCACTATTCGCTATACAATTATATTTTTCCTCAGATAACCCAATATTTTGTCCCATTTCATCCGTATAATCTGGCCATCCAAATAACTCTATTTTTTCCACCGAATATTGGTACTCTTTTACAATATTCCAATTCTGAGTCTTCTTAGCATAGCGCTCATCATTTATCCCCCATAATGCAACTATACTACCCACGCTAACTACCATCACTACAAAATGTATCAAACAATATTTTCCAAATGATTTTGTATATATATATGACATTAAATAACAAAATACACCTGCTATTATTCCTGCAATAAATGCAATTCTGGAAAGCATTCCACTTAATATTAATCCACTAATAATTCCAATTAATTTTAATAATTGTTTCTTTTCAAAATTCCTCGCCTTTATCATTTTAACTACCATAGAAAAACATAAAAGAAACGAACTCTTTACATAACTTGGATATATGTAACATTCAAACCCTACCAGCAAACAAAATACCACATATATAAGCCTATGCATTGGTAATTTTTTTTCTGAAAGATAGGACTTTCCCATACTTGTCAATGAAACAAAACAAACCGATACCTGTAAAAGCATGTACCATGATACCTTAGGAAAATACAAATACAATGTTTTCAACACCTTGAGAATAAAGATGTTCATAAAAACTGCATAGCTTGATTCTTGTCCGCCAATAACATTTGTAATAACTGCCTGCATCATTATATCTATATTACATAAAAACCTAGTGTAAGTAATTATGTTTAGTATAAAAAATATGACTATATTAATTATAAGACTTGTAGCCAAAGGAGCTTTTAATTTTTCTTTTAGTTTGTACAAATATTTTTTCATTTCTTACGTATAATCCAATTATCTTAGATGGTAATTGGATTTTTCCTTTCTCCCAGTTAACACTGGGTATTTATTTCCATCTCTGATATATTTTGAAAAGGCACTGTGAATCTGTATCTATTTAATTACAGCTTTGACTGGTACGAGGTGACTCAGACCACAGCTTTTCGTCTATTACTGTTAATTAGTTTGTTAACGCATCGACGTTTCTATTTACGTGATTACACAGCCGAATTCTCTGTGGAAGACAGCAGTGCTCAAAATATTTATCAGGAGATATAAACCTATGTCAATGTACTTTAGTGGAATTGATATTTCCAAGTACAAACATGATTGCTGCATCATTTCTGCAGCTGATCAAAAGTAAGCGCTCAATATTCCAACGCTAGATTTTAATTAACGCTTGCATCATCTTTGCTAGATGCAAGCGTTAATTAAAATCTAGCGTTGAAATATTGAGCGCTTACTTTCCAAATACCGGTAAGCAACCATACCACAAGCAAATTAATGTATAAACGAACATGCGATTCTACTCTGCTTCCTCCCAACGGAAAATATACATAATCTCTAAACCATGAGCTCAGTGAAATATGCCATCTTCTCCAAAATTCAGAAATTGATTTTGTCATATATGGATAATCAAAATTTTCCGAACAATGAATTCCAAACATTTCTCCAATACCGATTGCCATATCCGAATAGCCAGAAAAATCGTAGTATAACTGTAAAGAATAACATAAGGATCCCAGCCATAATATTGATCTTGTCGCATCGGAAGGATCTAATGCAACAACTTCCGTTGTAACATGTCCCAGGACATTTTGCGATCAATACTTTTTTTATAAATCCTATTGTAAATCGGTATCCTCCATTAGCAATTTCCGCTAAAATCTCTCTCTTGTCTCTGTTCCCCTCATATACTTCATAAAACTTGCCATACCTGCAGATCGGACCTGACGCTATCTGTCCAAAAAAAGACAAATAAAGAGCTGCATATACCGGATTTTTTCTAACATCTATCTTCTGAGTATAAATATCAACCAGGTAGGAAATCGCCTTAAAGACAAAAAAAGATATTCCAAGCGGTATCAGTAACTGTTTTGCTTCAAAACTTGTATGCAATGCACGGTTCAAATTCAAAACAGTAAAATTATAGTATTTGTAATAAAATAATACTGCAATATTTAAAACACATCCTGTTATCAGAAATATCTTACCTAAGTTTCTTTCCCGAAACTTTTCAATAAAAACCCCAAAAATAATATTTATTCCTATTGCAACCATAAATAAGAAGAAATATTGAGGTGATCCACATGCATAAAAAAACAAACTCAATATTAATAAAAGATATTTTTGTAATGCAGGCTTAAGCACATAAGTACACAAAGCCAATGGCAAAAAAACAAATAAAAATGTTACGTCTGTAATTGACATTTTTTTATATTTCCACGCTTTCTTAAACTACTGTCTTTAATGCCCCGACAACCCGGTCAATTTCTTTTTCTCCAACCACATACGAAGTCGGTAAATTAAATCCTCTTTTTGAGATTTCTGTGCTGACACGATTAGAAAATACATACTTTTTGTAGATTTCCATCTCACTCAGCGGAATAAAAAATGGTCTTGCATCAATATCTGCTTCTACCATTGCATTCATGCAGGCATTGCGCATCTCCTCATTCTGTGTATACGCTGTCACAAGCCACGCAATCTTCTTTCTATCTGGCAGATCATTTCTCTGTAATTTGATTCCTTCAATATCTTTTAATCTCTCACGATAGGAATTTTCTAATTCTTCGCGCCATTTTAATGTTTCCTCAATATTTTCCAGCTGTGCTACACCTATGGCCGCCTGAAGGTTTGTCATTCGATAATTAAAACCTACCACCTCATGATAATATCTGCGTTCTTTACTCATACCATGATCACGGTAAAGCTTCATTTTTTTCTCAAGTTCTTCATCATGGGTAATACACATTCCACCTTCGCCTGTCGTAATTACTTTATTTCCAAAGAAAGAAAAGCATCCTACATCACCAAAGCTTCCCACTTTCTTTCCTTTATACATTGCACCATGTGCTTCTGCACAATCTTCAACAACATACAGATTGTGTGCCTTTGCAATATCCATAATTCTGCCCATATTACATGGCTGTCCATAAATATGAACCGGAATTATCGCTTTTGTTTTTGGCGTAATTGCTTTTTCTATCTCATCTGGATCAATACACCAGCCATCTTCCTCAATGTCAACAATCACTGGCGTTGCTCCTGTATAGAGCACTGCATTTATTGTTGCCGCAAACGTAATATCCGGCACAATTACCTCATCACCTACTCCAATACCAAGTGCTGTTAATGCCAAATGTAACGCAGTCGTACCATTTGAAGTTGCTACACCATAGGGAACCCCACAATAATCAGAAAATTCCTGTTCAAACTGTGTTACATATTTTCCTGTACTGGAAATCCATGTAGATAAAAAGCCGTCTAATAGATATTCTAACTCTTTACCATTCAGCTGTGGCTGTGCAATCGCCAATTTCATCTTGCTATTGTATTCACAATAATCAACAACCTGCATCTTTTCATTCACAATCGGAATGATCTTTACCTTTTCATTAAATTTCTTTAAAACATCCTCTGTCTTTTCTGTATCATAAGCATACACAAATTCCCTACTTTCAATATCTGATACTTGAGCATCTAATGTTACACCTTTTAATAACCCACGTCTGACATCACCATCTGTAACAAGACCTTTTAATACATCTTTATCATCTACAATAAATACAATTCCCTTTCCAGATTCATTGATTTTATTCAATGCATCCCTTACAGTACTTTTTTCATTACAAAAAATCTTTCTTTCCATAATACTAACTTTCCTTTCTGTATGTATATACTAATATATTCTTAACTATGTATTTTTCTGGCTGGACTTCCTACATAGATTCCCGGTTCTAAAATATCTTTTATCACAGTACTCCCAGCACCTATTATAACATGATCCACAATTTTTCTTTTATCTATCACAGTACTTCCCGCTCCAAGAAATACATGATCACCAATTTCGCATCTGCCACACACTGTCGTTCCAGGTGCTATATGTGTATGCCTTCCTATCCGTGTTTCATGCTCAATAATAGCCCCTGTATTAATGATTGAATTACGACCAACTTTTGTCTGTGGGCCAAGATAAGATTTTTCTGCAAGAAATACCCCCTCTTCCATAAATGCATCTAAGCCAATGATCGCAGATGTAGCACAGACATTTACAGGTTTTCCACCTGCCAGTTCTGCTTTCTCGTACATCATCATTCTTTGTTCATTATCACCAATCCCTATGATAAATGAAAACTTTTTACCATACTGTTTTTCAAAAAAAGCATCATTTTTTACAGTCTCATATCCGAGAATCTGTTCACCAGGTTCACAATTAGGGTCTACCAATACAATATCCTGCCGCCTATTTAATGCATTTACAATACTTCTCGCATGTCCACCACACCCAAAAATATATAGGGTATCTTCCATACAGATCACCTTCTTAGCACTTGTATACTATGTAATATTTCCTGCACATTTCCATTTGTCTCCAGCGTAACAGGAATATCCTCATTAAAATATTTCTGATACATCTTTGTAATCTCACTTCCCTCTGTCAGAGGTTTATGTTGATCGACAATTCCATTATTTTCACTCATATGAATCCATTTCACATATGGCGCAAAATCAGCGCACTGTTTCTCATAATTCTTATTTAATGTTTTTGCCGATACATGAAGATGCGCCAGATCTAATAACAGATCAAATTCGAGCTGGGACTGTAACTCCTTAAAATCCTCATAATCTGTCAGCATTAACAAATTTTCCATTCCAAACCGTTCATAATTGTCCTGATTCAAAACATTATTTTCAAGATATAATCTAATTCCGCTCTGCTTGCATATGTTATCTATCATTTGATATGCACCGCAAAAACGATCTAATGCCTTTCCCTTATCATAAATAACATCATTAGATAATGCCTTGCCAATCTCATTCGGTGCTATCTCCACGAAAAATCCCGCATGAATGGACAAAACCCTACACTCCAGGCGTTTTAACATTTCAATACAGTTTTTATAATGATCGATGGACTGCCAATAAATTTTATCATTGCATGCCGCAAGATTTACTACAAAATCCTTCTTAGGTGGTGGAAAATATGAATGGCACACGTAATTTACCTTTTTTTTCTGTGCATAATATTGTAAATCATCCTCAAGTTCCGGATAAAACACAGTGCCACCGGATAACTCAATATTTTCTATTCCTGCATTTGAATACATATATAATACATCACCAATTTTTTCTGCATGCACGCATGCCGATGAAACATAAATCATATTACACCTCTAATATATCATCTTTTGCAAAGTCTCTGCACGCAATCCTGCCCAGCAGCTCATCATAATATAACGCTGAAATTCCAGCACCATTTGTTCTCTTTGCAACAATATTATCTGCTGTAAACGGTTCACCTTTTCTTATTTCCTTTGCTGCAACAAAACATTTCTGCAATGAACGCCTGGTAAACTGTTCAGCAAAAGTGGGGGTTTTTATCGTTGTTCCTAAGTAACTTTCCACCCTTCTTATGTCCTGTACCAGCTGTTTCAACTCTTCCGGTGTAACAGACGCCTTATGATCCGGTCCCTCAGCATTGCGGTCTAAAGTAAAATGCTTCTCGATTACCTTTGCGCCTTTTGCAACTGCAAAGGGTGATGCTCCAACTCCCTTGGAATGGTCTGAATAACCAACCAGAATATCAAACTCCCTATGAAAAGTATCAATGATATTGAGATTTGCCTCATTATCCTCAATCGGATAATTCGCCGTACATTGTAAAAGTACTACATCTTTATTACTAGGATAAATAGCCTCCAAGGCTCTCCTCACTTCTTCCAGATAACACATCCCTGCTGACAGGATGATCGGCTTTCCGAGTGCTGCAACCTGCTTCAGATACTGAATATTCGTCAGATCCGTTGCTGCGATCTTGATTGCTGGCACATTTAATTTTGCAAGTGCATCCAGACTGTTTTTTTCAAACGGTGTAGACAAAAATGTAATTCCCTTTTTTTCACAATAATCTTTTAAATACTCATTGTTCTCCTCTGTAAGTTCCAATTTTTTTAACATTTCAAACTGGGACTGGGATGCATCTGTTGTCTTTTTCTGATAAGGTGCCTTATCAATATTCCTGAGAATAATATCCTCTGATTTGAACATCTGAAACTTAACAGCATCCACTCCCGCCTCACAGGCTGCATCAATCAGCTTTAATGCTGTTTCCATCTTACCATTATGATTCACTCCCGCTTCTGCAATGATATATGCAGGTGAATCTTCCGAGATCTCTCTCTGTCCGATTTTCATTGAATGATTAAATTTCATAATCTGCCACACCATCCCTTCTTTACATGTTCCTAGCGTGTTCCCGAATTTCATTGAACTCATTATATTTACCATATAAATATTTTGCGATCACCTGCATCAGTTCGAAATCATTTTCATGATCCAAATCTAAAATTGCCGTGTCGTACATCTTGATGATTTCACAATATCCATGTAAAACTCCAGCATCACTTACCAGAAACTCCGGCTTATATGCATACATGGAAGCATTCATATCATAAATTTCAGGTGCCTGCTGTCTTGCCGTATAATTTGATTTAATAACACCTACATAACCATGTTCTACCTTCATCACCATATTAAAATACGGATTTCTCCTGGAGTCAGTTACAGAGAACACCACATCACAATCTGTTTCAATTTTCTTTTCCACAAGATTACAAATATCATTAACTGTCCGCAATGGTGATGTCAGATCCAGATCTATTACCATGTCATATTCGCACTGGTACTTTTTCTTCATTTCATAATAAGTGTCTGCTATCACAGCCTTCTTTGGTGCAGAATCATTTGCTAATTCTTCTTTCCGTTCTACAACATCTATTTTTCTTGAAGAATTCTTTTTTAAAATATCTACTAGCTCCTGACTATCTGTATTCACTGCAATGTCAGCCTCATATTTTGTGTTTCGTTCTAAATATAGATCAATCGCTGCTAACGTATACATTGGTAATGGTACATCCAGAAAATCTCTTATATTCTTATTTTTGATCCCTTTTGATCCGGCTCGTCCACATATTGTAAATAAAATTCTCATTTCGATACCCCCTGTGTCAGCAATAAAGTTTTGTATGCATCCTGCATGGTATTTTCATTGTTACATTTATGCTCAACCATGTCCAGGAAATGTTTTAATTCAGAAATCTGAAAATCATTTCGCTCTTCTGTAAGATCAATGACCTTTCCACTTTTCAAATACCGAATCTGACTCCTGATCAAATCACATTCGATTGTTTCCTTAGCAGTATAAATCTGCATTTCCCTGATAGGCACCCTGCCAAAGTAATCTAAATGCAATTCCACTATCTTATCACGATATTTACCTATATAGCAGGCAATATCATCACTATCAATTTCAAGATCCGACACCCGCGTAATAACCTTATGTACCATATCTGGCATACCAAATAAATATTTAATATAATCCCACTCATGGATCAAGTCGATTGCTACTCCTCCTCCAAGATCCCTGTGAGCACTATAGGTGTCTCTGTAATCCTGTCCAGGACGCCATTCCGGCAGATAGCTTGAACTAATGCATCTGACACCAAATATCTGGTCTTTTGCAATATGTTCTTTTGCATACTGGATCACTTTTGTATATCTTAACGGACATGCAACATAATATGTTTTGCCTGCCATCTCCTGAATCTCCGCAAAATTTCCCAACTGTTTTTTGGAAGTCAGCGGTTTTTCTATAAAGAAATGTTTTGCCTTATTATTCACAATCTTAAGCACTTCCAGATGATATTCTGTAGGATTGGTAATAAAAATAATATCATAGTCCTCTGGAAGATCTGACAAACTGTTATAACTTTCCGTAATGACTGATTCAATCTCTTTTTCCAATGGCTTCCCCTTACCACTTCGACATATATCAATCTGCAGACTCTCTGCCCTATCTTCAAAAATCCGTTTGAGATTTTTCATATGACGCTTTCCTATAGATCCCACGCCAATAAAGCATACCTTCATCTTCTAACCCTCGATTAAATCCAAATATTTGATAGTTTTTTTATCTTCCGCAAAACCATACTCCGGTATTTTTTCTCCGGCAATATAGGCGAAAAATGTTTCTACCTCACTGAGATACGCATTTTCTACAATAGACTGGTTATATCCATCCTGATGATCCACCTTCTCATACAATTCGACATGACGATTCTCTTTTTTTTCTATGTCATAATCATACAGTCCATTACCTGATCCATCCCAGGAAAGATATAAATCCTCACTGTAAATTTCCAGATTTCTTACCGCTTTTCGACTAAGTACATCTACTGCCAACGTCCCCTTTGCACCTGATTTATGTTCCATTAATATCATATAATTATCATTATATGACAAATTAAGGCTGGAATTTTTACTTTTTCTTACCTCAACCGCACTAATTTCACCAAATACCTTTTGTATCCAAGGTAATTCTATTGCAAGAAACTCACGACATCCATTTGTCCGTGCATCACCAACAAAAAAATCTTTATAATTTTCCCATGGATGCCAATCTGGCAAATACTGTCCTACATGATATGTATAGTTTACTTTACTCTTAGAGGAAGCAACACGCTTATTAATATATTTCACTTCATCTCTATATAATATAGTAGAAGATAAAAAGAGCTTTAATCCCTTTTCCGATGCCAGCTGCATATTTTTATCGTAATCATCTGCTACCAGATTTAATTCTGTAAAAACATGCAGTCCTTGATTTAAACACTCCGTTATGATCACATGGTGCGATAACGGCGATGTACATACAAATGCAGCGACTGCTTCATTCCTGCATTCTTCTATGGATTCTGCTGTTTCTATATGATACAGGGACTGTGCATCTTTTCGCCGGTCTTCTCTTGCATCCACTCCAACAATTTCTATCGTTTCATCAAACTGTCTTATAAGTCTGATTCTTCTTTTTCCCATTGATCCCAGGCCAATTACTATTACCTTCATGCGTATCTCCCTTTAGTCTATGTCACTCATCTATACTTCGATTATCATTTGCTCTTTTAACCCCAAACTACTAAAATGTTCGTTGAAACAACTCTTGTATTGAGGTTCTTGTAATTCTTTAAAAACAAATACGTTGGCTTCTTTACCAACTGCCTGCAAACTCCGCATTGTAGTTGACGTATACATAAAGAAAATCTTTTGATCATTAATTATTTCAACGATCTTTTCTCCTGGAATCATTGGGTTTACTTCTATAACCTTCATTCCATAATTTTTATACGTACTCATATCTCTTGGATGCTTTTTCATTACTATTTTTTTATAGCCACAATCCCTCAAATACTGCATCATAATGTCATTATATTTTTCATAATCATTTGTAAAATCCTTCAAAGGAGTGGTAAATACGATTGCCTCTGCATCCGACAGGTTTTCAATCTTTCCAAATGCTTTATCTACTATCTGCTTATATTCTTCTTTATCAATCCGCGTCATATCATTTAATTGAAATACATTTTTGTATAAATTTTTTGATAAGGATTCCGGATTTTCAGAATATCTATTACACTTTTTAGTAGATTTTAATGGAAATATGCCATTAATATTAAAATAACCCATTTTAGCAAAACAATATGCAATAAAATATTTTGATTCAAAAATTCTTTTTATATCAAACTTAATATTAGCATCTGTATTATCACCTAATCCATCCTCCATCAAATCTATACATTCAGCATCCGATGCCAGGATCATTAAGCCCGGCGTTACCCCACGGGAAGTAGACACACATAATAAATCATATTGTTCCAGGTTTGTGATCTTATTGATTTCCTTGACTGCATATTTTTTATTTTGACCAGTAATCCAATATATTCCCATTTTTATGCCAATCTTTACCAACTCTGAAAAAGATTGAGCAAAATACGAATCTACCTGTATAATATTTTTAAATATACCAGCCTTCTCACATACCTCAGATAGTTTCATCTTTTTAAACATTGGTTGACATACTAACGTCCAATCATAATCTTTTCCCTTATACAAATAATACCAAATAAAATCTTCCAACTGACGCGAGCCACCTAAATATGCTAATGCTTTCTTTTTCACTATTTTCTAACCTCATCCTAACTATAAACTACTTCTCACTTCTGCAATGTGTTGACTATTGTGATAAACTGACAATAATCTGCTGATTAAAGTTTTTTGCAGCCTTATCAAGCTGCTCCCTTGAATCATACACATAATAGATATATGCGATCCTCTCACTAAGATACTTTTCTATCTTCTGACCTTTTTCAAGTAATTGATCATATTCAACTACATGTTCCATTATCTTGTCTGGTATTTTCACTCCTTCATAGGTACCATTACTAAAAGCCATGATAGCATGGTGTCCTGCAAACTTTGCCAACGGTTTCTGTTTCTGGATATCATTACAATCCATTCCCAATTCCGCCATAATCATTGCACGATACCACGGAAATCCTGTAACATAAGATACTGGTGTCAAGAAGCGATTCCCAAGACATCTTCTCATAGTCTCAATCACATATGGTTTCCCATCCTTTACAATATACTGAACCGTTATCAGCCCATCTACCAGATCTAATTCTCTGAATAACAGTTCAACTATATTAGTCAATTCCTCCGTCACTATATCAAAATTATCACTTGGCATTGTCTCTGTTTGTATTAAATACGGATTAATAGGTGAATAGCAGTTACACGTCATTGATGAAACCACCTTCTTGTTCACAACAAAAGCCACATATGACTCCTGATTTCCAATAATAAACGGCTCTACAACAATCCTTTTCTCTTTTGATTTTTCAAAAGCATTGTCAATTGCTTTTATTGCTTCTTTTTCATCATCAGCTCTTAAAATTCCTATACCACTAGCCTGATCAACAGCTTTTACAATGATCGGATATTCTATATTCTGAGTATATTCTATCGCTTGTTGTCTTTCTGTAAACGAAACGGACTTAGGACTCCTAATATTAAATTTTTGACACAATTCCTTAAATTGATCTTTTTGATGAAGTAAATATGTATTTTTTACTGTATCGTGTCCCTTCCATCCCATCTGTTCAGATACATATGCAGACGTGATGAGTGCTGAATCATATGCGCAAGATACGATTCCCTCAATATTTTCCTTTTTTACGATTTCCAGTATTGCTTCTTTATCTGAATAATCTTCTTTAATATACTGATCAGCCAACTTATGTCCTGCAAAATCTGCGCGCTTTCCAGTTGTGACCACATAATTTCCCATTTTCTTCAATTCTTCAATAATAGGTACTTCTGTATGTCCTGCATTTAATACTAATATCTTTTTCATGCTATTCCCCCTGTTTAACTCCTAATGTTTCTTTCACGATATACTGTGGAGAACTATTTATACACATGTAGATTCTGCCCAGATATTCTCCTATCATCCCAAGCACACACAATGTTATTCCAAACATAAACAGAATAATAGCATTTGTCGAGCTCCATCCCAGTGCTACATTATCACTTAAAAGTTTCCTAATTATAATATATATTCCATATGCAAATCCCGCAAATGCACTTATAACACCCGCAAAACTTGCAATCCGTAACGGAATTATTGAAAATGCAGTAAATCCATTTAACCAAAGTGATACTAATTTTTTAAATGAATATCCACTTGTGCCACTTTTTCGCGGTAACTGATCCACCTCAACAACTGCAATATTATGCGTTGTCCTCAATATGAGACCATTAATATAAGGATATGCATTTCTATATTTCTTCATCTCTTCAATCACAAATCTGCGTGCCATAAAAAAAATAGATATATCTAAATTTTCCGGATTATCCATCAATATATTGTTTAATTTGTGCGTTAATCGTGTGCCCATTCTCCGTATGAAAGATCTTTTCCCCCGATTCACCCACTCTGTTGAAACCACATCATACCCTTCTCTTATCTTTTTCAAGAGAATTGTTACCATTTCCATCTGTGTTTGACCATCATCATCACTTACCACAATATAATCTCCTGTTACATAATGAAAACCCGCCATAATTGCTCCATGTTGTCCACAATTTTTAGCAAGATTTACACTCATAACATTGTCAGATCTATCTGCTATCTGCTTTAAAACATTCCATGTATCATCCCTAGAACAGTCATTTACCAATATAAACTCATAATTATGAATCCCTGCATCATTAAAAATCTGCATATCTCTATTTAAAACTGATTCAATATTTTTTTCAGAATTATAACACGGAATGACAACTGATAATTTTTCTTCCATTTCTATTCCTTTCCATTCGAATGTCTCATACCCTCATCATATTAACCGCATCTCTGCGGTTATCGAAGCTTGCCAGACAATACCCCTTTCTATTTGAACTGTCAGTAACCTGATACTCATCATTTTCATTCTCTTCGTATATAACAACCTTTTCTGGATGCATTTTCTTAAATAGCCGGATTGCTTTACAATCGCTGCTATCCATGGCAAACCTCACTCCTGCCACAACGCCTAACTCTTTCTTTTCCACCTCAGGTCTTTTTCCCAATGCACATTCAATTACGCACTTCACATAATCAACACCTGTGGACAACTCCACCAAATGACTTCCAATAAAATCTCCTCCCATTCGTGCTCCTATTTCAATTATATAAATCTTACCCTCTTCAGTAATCTTTATCTCCGAATGAGAAGCTCCTACTCGTATATTTAGGCTATTTAATGCATGAAATACTATATTTTTCACTTTCTCTATCTGCTGTTCACCAATACCTGCAGGCTGAATATGACCAGTTTCTATAAAATGAGGTGCACCAGTTGTATATTTCTCTGTTATAGCTAAAAATTCATGTTTTCCATTCCATGAAATACACTCTACGCTGTATTCTTTTCCATCGACAAAGTCTTCAACCAATGCTTTTTTCATAAATCCCTGCTCCATTGCAATTTCAATGGCCTGCCCCAACTTTTGTGGATCATCCACTTTTACAATGCCTCTACTTCCAGACCGATCCAGTGGTTTTACAATAACTGGGTATGTAAAGTTTTGATTCTTTAAATCATTTACATTTTCAACAAGTATACTTCTGGGAGATGGATCATTATGCAATTCAAAACATAACCGCATTTTATGTTTGTTGGTAGATACAAGGCTTGTTTCTATAGGATTTCCTTCCAATCCCATTTTTTCTGCCACATAACTCACAGCTATTGTTGCCAGGTCTGATGCGATCGTGCAGATCCCATCAATGTGTATTTTCTGGCACTCCTTTAAAATTAGTTCCTTATCTATGATACTAATAGGATAAAAATAATCTGCAATTTTTTCACCAATATCCTGTGCTGCCCATGCAAATACATGTGTTTCAATTTCCATTTCTTTTGCCTTCAAAATAAGCGGTGCCTGCAAATAAGATGCCCCTATAATAGCCAATTTTTTCTTTTGAGTTCCATTATACATAATCTAATCTCCTATTTATCATCATATTTAATGTATTCATTCAGATATACTTTCTCTCATCCGCTTTACCATATATATCATAATAAATATCATTACACTCTCATATATGACCAACAATGCAATCCTATAGATCACATTTTCTCTGCATAAATAAATAAGGTATGTTGCTGGCACCATTGCAATGGCTGTTATTATTGTAAACATGTTATCAATGACTCTATCTTTTATTATATAATTAAGTATTATATAATGGAAGAAAACCAATCCTCCATATGAAACAGCTGTAGATATCGCTGCAAACGCATAACCAAATCGCGGTATCCCATAAAAATTCAATATTATATTCAATATAGCAGCCATCAATGTCCCCAATGAAATAAGTGCTGTTTTTTTATGATAAAATTCTACATTAACATATAACTGATAAACAAATATGTAGTATGTCGCCAAGCATAACCACATCACAAAATTAATACCTTCCCAGAAATCCTTTCCAGCAAATATTTTCAATATTTCAGGTGAAATTGCAATAACCCCTATTGCCATCATAGAATATCCTAATAAGTAAATTCTAGCTTCTTTCCTTATCTGCTTTCTCTTATTCGCCTCTAATTTCCGAAACAACATCGGTGTCCAGGCATTATTAGCTCCCTCCGTAAAGACCTGCATCATTACACCTATATTGTGAGCCAATGCATATATCCCACTTGCTGAATTGTTTACCATATTTTGTATCATAATCCGATCTGCATTACTTAAAATGAGATGTGATAAGTTATGAGGAATCAAAGGAACGCTAAATTTCACAGCATATGTTACATATTCCCTATTCCAGAACTCTTTCCCTCTATACATAAAGCGGATAAAAACGGCACTGGCAATAATGACCGTAGGAATTGATGATCCTAAAATTTTTCCAAGAAAACGATCTCCCGAAAAAAATCCCAAGACCAACACTACAGAAAGGCACAAATTCCCAAGTGCCATTAGAATACTCATTGCAATATTACGCTTATATTGAAAAGTAAAAATGAGTTCCGCTGATTTATAAAGAATTACAAAATAACAAAAACTATATATCAGCATAATGTTCATTTCCATTTGTGACATTGCAAGTAAATTTTCTGTCAAATTATGAAATGTGTTAAACAAAATGATCACTAACAATGTCCACATCATGGAAAAGAATAGTGTCACAGAATAAAATTGTTGTTTTCTTTCTTTATACTCTAATGTAGCCCTGCTAACACAACCATTAAAATCCAGTCCCAATATTACCATAAATATCTGCGTATAAGTAGTAAATACACTTACACGTCCATATGTGGCTGTATCTAAGATCCGAGTAAAAATCGGAATACTTATTAAGTCAACAGCTCGTATCAATATTGAACCTATCATGGATAGTGAACCATTTTTTAGCAGATCACTTTTTTTTAATTTGTTTAACATATCATATTTCATAAAATAATCTCTCTATCTGTCATCTGTATATAAAATCACAATGCAATTTTATATATACTGTCTTTTGTTTCAATATAAACATTAACAATGCTATCTTCACTAACAGATTCACCTGAAATCCATGCTCCAAAAGCAGAATATCTTCCATGATATTTATCACACTCACTCAATTCAGTATTTTCAAATTGTGTCGCATATGTATATTTCTTTTTACCAGATAATGAATCACATATTTCTATGCATATATTTTGTGAATAGGAATCTATTCCATCAATAAACGCATATCCATGCACATAATAATCCCCATATTCATTTTGTATCATTTCAATATCGGATTCTGCATTAAAATTCTTAATTCTTTTTTTGTTTGTCCAATCCGGTACAATGTTTCCATCAAAAAAACGGTATACATATATATCATCTAGCTGTTTTGCCAACAAATAATATGTATCTTCACTATAATGTTCCTGCAAATATAAATTTATTCCATTAATCTGATCATTCGTCGCACCATTCAAAACTAGGTACTCAATATCACTGTTTATCATCTCTTTGTATGCATTCTTTATCTGATAATCCTCCAGTACCTGATCCATGTCGGGTATACCATAACGATTGGTTATATACATGTTATGATAAAACCCTGGTGTTACTATCTCATCTATGTTCCACGCCGCATCATAGATCCAATTCGTTGTAAGTGCTGTAAATACATACAGATGTTCTGTATCTTCTGACAATAAACTTAACGTATCTTTATTTTCGGCATATCGCTCCTTTTGAGACTGTATGATGCCAAACAAATCCGAATAATAGCAGCTACTTATGAGAGAAACATAAAATTTATTTATAAATATTACTACTAATATACCCGTTAAAACATAATATTGTTTTCGTAGCAGATATGAATGTTCCTCGTCGAAAGCATAAAAAATTAAAAGTATCGCCCCTGAAACAAGCACACACAAATCCACATGATGCTGTAGTCTTCCCTGTAATCCCATATAAATATAAGCAAACAAACAACAAAAGCTAATAATACCTGCCTCATACCTCTTATTTTTCCTATTTCCATAATAGAAAAGTGTAAGCAGAGCAAACAGAAAAATATAAATTCCCGTGTCACCAAAATAATATGTTAACATATTTCTCATTAGTTTAAATACTTTAACATAAAAAGATTTTCCACCATCAATAGGTGTGATTGCTCTTATTGCTTTTAGTTGTTCTACGCTTAATACTTCTGTATCATTTATAATGCAATAATTTTTCCATACTTTAACGTCGTTTTCTGATACACCTAATTCTTCGTATTCCCTTGCATATTGTTCGTAGCTTGGCCAGCCATAATCTGCAAGCACAGCCCTGGTAGCATTAACATTAAAATAATTATCCCATCCAGGATCTTTACTATGTACATACCTATTATAACTATCAAGCATGTTTGTACATGCATATAAAACTATAACCATTACTATAAAGCAGATCACACCTTTAATACATGTATTACTTCCTTTATTTTTTAAAATGTATATTATAAAACTTGCAAAAAAAACAGCACAAACCAATATATACATTTTATTACGTACAAGAATGCCGCATAGTACGAGTGCTATACCCGGAATGAATTTATAGCCAAAAAAATATTCCTGTTCTATCAAATATAAAATCCAAAGCAACCCTGATATAATTAAAATTCCAGCTGTTTTTGAAAATGTAAATCTTATGTAAAACTCATATCCACAAAAGATTAGCATTATTACTGTTGGTACGAACCATTCAAAATGATTGGTTTTTTTTATAAAAATATATGTCACCACTGTCAATGAAGCATATATTCCAATATACTGCAATATATAATACCAGGACACATGTGGGAAAACAGTCAATAACGCTAAGATTACCCTTCCAAAAACAACATTACTATAAAGAAGATTCGGAGACAGCTTTCCTGTAAACCCACCATATAATATCATTGTCATATCATAATCATCACTTTTAGATGTCGGTTCAAAAAATAATAACATTAATGCCAGGATGATGCCATTGAGCAATATCGCATATACACTAGGCATTTTTATTTTATCTAAACATTTTTTTAAATGTATCTTCAAGTCTCGCATCTGTAATTTCCTAATTTCCCTATAGTAACCTACTATTTTTCATTTCTTCCAGAAATTTTTCAAACATTCGCAAACGTATACGGTGTCCTCTTCTTTCATTCCAAAATACAAAGGCAGCCTCACCAATCTCTCACTTTCTCTTGTAGTATATCGGTCTTCTCCATGAAATCTGCCAAAATTCTTTCCTGCCGGTGCACTATGTAATGGAATATAATGAAATACTGCATTCACCTCATGTTGCTTTAAATAATCAATGAGACGGCTTCTCTCATCTAAGTCTTTCACTTTAATATAGAACATATGCGCATTATGTGCGCAATCTTCTGGAATATATGGAAGTTCAATCTTTCCCTGTTCTCTTAAATCCGTCAATTCACTATAGTAAGTATTCCAGCTGTTCATCCTGTCACTCTGTATCTTATCGCATTGCTCTAACTGTGCCCACAGATAAGCTGCATTCAACTCACTCGGCAAATAGGAGGATCCCGCATCCACCCATGTGTATTTATCAATCTGTCCTCGGAAAAATTTGCTTCTGTTCGTTCCTTTTTCACGAATGATCTCGGCACGCTCTATATTCTTTCCGTCACGTATCAACAAGGCTCCTCCCTCACCCATGCTGAGGTTCTTTGTTTCATGAAAACTAAAACAGCCATAATCTCCTATTGTCCCTAATGGTCTGCCCTTATATTTACTTGTAATTCCCTGTGCAGCATCTTCGATTACCAACAGATGATGTCTTCTTGCAATATCCATAATGGTATCCATCTCACAGGAAACACCGGCATAATGGACAGGCACGATTGCTTTTGTCTTATCCGTAATGGCATCTTCAATTAAATTTTCATCAATATTCATTGTATCAGGTCTAACATCCACGAATACTACTTTGGCTCCGCGAAGTACAAACGCATCTGCCGTCGACACAAATGTATACGAAGGCATGATAACCTCATCTCCAGGCTGAATATCGGCCAGGAGCGCTGCCATCTCTGTTGCATGCGTACAGGACGTCGTGAGCAATGCTTTCGTTGTTCCTGTCTTTTTCTCCAACCATGCATTGCATTTCTTTGTGAACTGTCCATCTCCGCAAATCTTGTGGCTCTGGATAGCCTCACTAATATATTGTTCTTCTGTTCCTACTTTTGGCGGTACATTAAAATTAATCATATCTTTTGTTTCTCCCATCTGTGTTTATCTCACTCAAGCAAATACCATCTATAATCTCTATCACAATCAAGCCATGTGATATTTGTTTCACCATTCCATTCTCCATGATACATATAATGGTTAAAATCATTATAAAGTAAGTAATACCCATCTAACATGACTATATTTTTTTCTTTCAACAATCCGTCTGGATATCTCTTAAATATAGAATATTTTCTCAAAAACGAATTCAAATCCACAGAACAAACTGTGCTCTCCTCCCTAATATTTTGATATAAATTTTCTTTCATATCTTCATGCTCTATAGAAGTCACAATCAATCCTGCAAATTTGTTATATAAAACAATTGTGAAAACAACTAACCATACCATCATGTTTCTGTAACTTATATCCCTAAGTTCATTCTGTGATAGCATAACCTCTGTCGCTATTGGCACCCATATTATAAAATGCGTATATGCACTATTCCATGCAAAATTTATATATGCTATATAATAATATACAATAGCCAATATCAATAATGCACTCAATATTAACGGTCGATTGACCTCTCTAGAATGAAGCAATAAAAATAGCATAATTATAGTAAGATAAAACAATCCATTTTGAAAAACATTTATAGGTACTGTCCTAACAAATTCTATTAAACTTCCTAAACCTAATGGTCTCCTAAGTGCTGCAATTTTCGTTGCCATCTGTATTGCGTATTGTTCACCACACAAAAAATATCCACTACTTACCAACGAATAATTTTTTTCTGATATATTTGTTTGTTTGCCAATATTAGCATCATATTGTGGATATCCAAACATTACTATCTTTTCTATAACATTTTTATTTTCATATGCCTGAATCTGTAACTCATCCTTTTCATATATAGCTCTATCAATTCTATGTAAACTATATGAAGTTACAAACATTATTGTTATAAGCAATATAAAGTGTAATATTGCATTTAATTTTCCAGCATTTCTGATAATATTTATTATAATACATATTGTCATTAAAACAAATGTATATTGAAACGCCCGCCATGAAAAGAAACTCGAAATTATATTGAAACCGATTGAAATAATCACTGCAAAAATTGTTTTTCTAGTCACAGTTCTATAAAGCAATGCTACATTTAAAATGGATAAACCCGCAACGCAAAGTATTGCAGATGTTTTAAAATAACTTGGTCTCAGATAACACTCAAATCCCACAAAAGTCAAAAAAATTCCTAATATAGTTCTTCTAAACTTATCATTTTTTCTTTTCAAATAAATACAACTAATCGCATTAAACGCAGTAAAAATCATTATGTACTGTACCACTGAATACCATGCAACATTATCAAATATTTCTAATAATATTTTAATAATTTTTGCTAAAATCACATTCATAAACAGTACATACGAAGATGCCCCTTCTCCTGTTATATTATAAAGGAGACCTTGCATCATTAAATCTGTATTTTTTTCATAATATGGATACCCGACCATCAGTAAGGCCAACAGAATAACTACATTCAAACCAAATGACACAAATATATAATTTTTGACCGCACTACTTATCCTTTGTTTAACATCCATAAACTACATTATCCTCAATTAATTGCCGTTACACTCATATATTAAGCAATTCCCAATTTTATTTACAACTGAAAACTCAACATTCGTGTAATAGTGTCTTTCAATATATTTTTTGAACTCATCCGTATCACCAGCCTGCACAAATTTTATAGACTTATTATCTACCATATCAATAAATGGATTCTTTACTTTATAATTTGCTAATATATCATTTGTATTCGGACTTTGATATTGCCATCCTCCCAATATATACACATTTTGAGCAAGACCTTTAGGCGGCACACTCCATATTGAATATATGCTGTTCCATAACATAACATTTGTCCAATTTTCCATCACAAATAAGGTCTGCTTATTATCTTGTAAATATTCTATCCATTGTTGCTGATCTTCTTCACTTATTTTGTTGACATTATCTGTGTTATACTGTATATGTGGTAGTATTAAAAATACAGGTAATAATATGATTCCGATACCGAACACTTTCACTTCAGAGTTTTCTTCTTCATATGCAAGCGCAACCGACAATGTTGCTATTAATGCCATAACAAATACAGCATCTACCCTTTGAATAAACACTCTCCCTTTATAATACAAATATACTTGTAAAATTATAAAAGTTACTATAGAAAGCAAAGAAAATATCCTGTATCTTTTTTTTCTTATTCCAATTAATAAAATAAGAATAGGTACAACAATAAAAGAATATCCCATATATACACTAAAGAATTTAATCATAAAATCATTAATACTTTTATATTCTTTAAAATCTTCATTTTGTTTAAATCCATTTACCACTTTCAAATTATCAATATTTACAATATCTTTATCTGCAAAATTCCACGTATTATAAAACTCTATGTCTTCTGCACTTATCCCAAGTTTGTCATAACCAGATTTATTATCATAATAATCTGGCCAATAATAATCTGTTAATTGTCCTCGTTCTCTACTAAACTGAATATATTCAGTATATCCATCTTCTTTATTACATTCATAACTATTATACGCAACTAATCCTTTCATAAGGATCAGCAAAAGCAGTGCACATAAACCATATCTAAAAAAAGTTTTTACCCAACTATACTTCCAATAATATATTAATTCATATCCTCCCAATACAAACAGCATACCCAATGCAAGATAAAATGAACTTCCACGATACATAACTCCCACAGCACACATAGCTAGTCCAATTATAAATGATAACCAATTTTTACCTTTTCGTTGTGCACAAAACCTAAAAACCAATAGTATTCCTGCAATTGATGCTATGCCTGCAGTTTTTGTAAATTGCATCTGCACGTAAAACTGTAATCCCATTACATATACTATTATAGTACAAATAGCAAGCATTTCAAAATCTAGTCGAATATCAAAAATCCTGTACACTATTATAACAAAACTTACAAATACTATTACCGTTTGAAGCACTCCATACCACGGAATCACTGAACATATTATAAGTAACTGCTTTATCAATCTTCCTATTAAAATATTGATAAAAACTAAATGTTCATCATACTGCCCATATGTACCATATACTATGCTTGACATATACACGTCATCGTTAGTTTCCCAATGAAAGTCATATAGTAAGAACAATAATAATATTATTCCCAGATTCAATACAAAGGAACATATTAATGGTTGTTTTAAATAGTTCACGCATTTGTCCTTCAAATTGTAATCCACCTTTCCATATAATTACATTGCACCTATGCACAAATGAGCAATGTTTCTTACTGAAATCGGCTGTTTTTCTGACCATATCTTAAGATCATCTGACTCTGAATAATAAATTTGATGTTCTTCATAATTATCAAGATATATCACATAACTACCATTACGTCTCTGAACAAGGCAAGGACCTTCTAATGTTTTGCCCCATCCAGCCCAATCATCTGATCCAATCACATTATATTCACCCATCAGTTCATTGCAAACAGCAAGTTCTACATACTTTGTTTCTTCATTTTTATAGAATAAATAATATAATTCATTTATTCTATATATCTCTGTATCTATAACATTAGATGGTAATCCTTTTATCTTTGCAGGTTCAGAAACAGTATTATTAGTCAAATCATATTCCATTATATAAGAAGAAAATTGTTCATCTTCATATGCGGCATTTGCAATAATATATACCTTATCATTTTCCTTATAAAATGTAGGTGCCCACACTTTATTGAAATCTCCCACTGATATACAGGGCAATTCTTCATATGAATAGAAATCCTTAGTCTTACACATTCCGATTTCGTGTCCTGTGCCCCATTCTGTCACAGTGTACACAATATAATATTCATCACCAACTTTACAATATGAAGGATCCCTAACTGTTTTATTTCCACGTCTAGGGTAATAACTTACATTTCTCTTATAAAGTTTAACGCCATCTTGACTTTCATATACAAGTAGTTTCATCTCATCTGTATTGAACGATGTCACTAGAAACTTATCTGTTTTCTTTGAATCTACAGTTGTTAATACAATTAAAATAATTATTACAACTGCTGCAATTATATACCACATATTTCTTCTTATCTTCTTATCTTCTTTCCCTTTTCATTCTCTCTGGAAAATATTTTATTGTATATATTAATCCATGATCTTTTATGCACTGAATTCCTCCAGCTACAATTCCATGCTTTCGCGTTCCATGTATTCCGTCAATTTGAAGTTTTAGTGCCATTCTGAAAAGCATTGTCTCATTATAAGGAGTTCTTTTAGCATACTCCCAGAATTCTGTTCCAAAATCCATTTCCGGACAATTCCATGGTTTTTCAGGTCCTGCATAATGAATAATTTTCGGTTGTTTTCGCGCTTCCATATACTGAAAATACAACCATTGTGGAGCAAGCCTAATTATCTGATTCATTCTGAAATGTCCGTAATCCACTAATACATTCCATGACATATCCACATATTTCACTCTACCCTCGCAAAGTTTATTAAGCACATCCTGATCCTGAAGTAACCATTTCTCCTTTGATGCGAACTTAAGCATTTCCTCTACATCAAATGTCTTTCTAAACTCATCAAGATTGAAATTGATGATTCCCGCCTGAAAATACTGATGTGGTTCTTTTAATTTAAGTACTTCATCAGAGTATTCTTTTCTCTTTGGATCAAACCCATTATATAATCCAGACGTATCTGCATCTCGTGTAGCTGCCAGAAGATATCCCTCTACATCTTCGTTATATAACTTAGCCAAATCATCAAGAATAATCATATCTGAATCTACATATAGCAATTTATGATAATCTGGCAATAATTCAGGAAGAATCATTCTATAATATGTCTCAATAGAACCAAAATGACCAAATAGATAAATATTATACCCTTCAAACAAGTAAGACGGATCAATAAATCTTATTGATACATTCTCCATATTTATCCCCATATTCTTAATAATCTTACGATTATCTATAGATATATCATGTGTGAATATGAGAATGTCATAATTATTTTCTTTTGAAATATGTTGTAATAATGAATATAATGTAGTTGCCATATATGGAACAAAGTAATCATTTGCAGCAAGCGCTATACCTACGTTTTTTTCTTCAAAAGCGGGCTTTACATTTTCAATCTTATCTGTATTCAAAAAAAGTGTTCTCTGTAATTCTCTACACTCATATACACCTTTATTTTTCCAGTATAAGTAATAAATTCCAAATAATCTTTCTCCTAGATATCCACTGATTCTATATGCATCCACATTATAATCTTCATAATCTCTTCTCTTCTCATGTTCCCCCAATATAGTAAAAAGCCATTCACTATAATGCATGAAAATTTCTTTCTTCATAATAAACATATTACAGTAATATCCTATCTTACTCTTCTTTAGATAGAATTCAGCAGTATCATAATACTCTGGATATTTTTCTTTGATAATATCCAGCATTAAATCCATATCTTCCTTATACTGATAAGGAGTTGTTACATATTGATTATAATTACTCTTTACGTTCTTTCCCAACTCTTTTAATATAACAGGTCTCGTTGTTATAATGTCATATTTAGGTATTTCTCTCTGCAGATTTTTCTCCGACAAATTTAGCTTGTCAATTACATCCTCTGTTAAATAATTCATGACAGCATCCCTAAATGGATTTTCTTTAAACTCTTTATCAGAAAAGGACAAATATCTTCTATAATGAAAAAAACCATAGTAATCAGCGTCATCGTTCTTCCACGCCCAATACTGCCCTGTCAATTCACAATACTTTTTGTTTTTGTCAGATATATTAATACCTTCGTCATCGTGAAGCATATTGTCAAATCTCTTTGCTGCATTTGTAGCCCCAACCTGTATTGGATATATCATTGAATGTTTTGGAACAAAACATTCCTTATGACATGATACATAAATTTTAATATTACTCATTTTTCCTCCCTGTCTACGCATTCTGAATATACTGATTGCACACTTCATCTACCTGACCTTGCATGATCAGGTTTCCATGATCTATCCAACATGCATGATCACATAAATTTTTAATGTCATCTATATTATGTGAGACCAAAATAAGTGTTGTACCACCATTTAACATTTCTCTCATCCTCGCCTGACACTTTTGCTGAAACTTAAAGTCTCCAACTGCCAAAACTTCATCAACTATCAATATATCTGGTCTAACCATCGTTGCTATAGCAAATCCTATTCTTGCCTGCATACCCGATGAATAATTCTTAATTGGCACATCTAAGAAATCCCATAATTCAGCAAAATCAACAATTTCATCAAAATGTTCTTCCATAAACTTCCTGCTATGTCCTAAAAGAGTTCCATTAAGATATATATTCTCTCTCGCTGTAAGATTCATATCAAATCCAGCTCCAAGCTCAATAAGAGGCGCAATTGTTCCCCGAACCTTTACAGAACCTTTATATGGTTCTAATATTCCAGATATAAGTTTTAGCATCGTAGATTTACCAGCTCCATTTGTTCCAATAAACCCCCATGCCTCTCCCGGTTTTATTTTTAATGAAAATTCTCTAATTGCTAAAAATTCTTGAAACATAAGCTCATGTTTAATCAATTTAATAACATATTCTTTTAAATTATCAACTTTCTCTGATGCCATATTAAATCGAACAGTTACATTTTCTATATCAATTGCATAATTTTCTTTCTCGTTTAACTTTGTATCCATTTTCCACCTTAAATATATAATATAAATTTACTCTGGTTCTTCTTAAAGAAAAATCCGCCAATTAACATCATTAATGCTGCACATGCACACCCAGCTATAACAAGTTTCGGATCCGGACACGCCTGTTCTATTATTATCTGACGCATCTGTTTGACATAATAATACAAAGGATTAAATCTAACCACCAAAAAATGCAACCAATCCGGAAGCATCGTTTCTGGATAAAAAATTGGTGTCAAATATGTCCAAGCCGTAAGAATTACATTATATATATACTGTATATCTCTAAAAAATACTGATGCCTGTGCCAAAAGCAACCCTAAACCAAGACAAAAGAAATATAATTCTAACGTAACAACTGGGACTAACAATAAATGCCATGAAAATGGAGTTCTTGTCACCACCATAACTAGCAATATAGCTCCCATTGAGAAAAAGAAATCTGTCAAATCACTTGTTACTTTAGAAAATGTAAATATATACTTAGGTACATATACCTTTTTTAAAAGTGCTCCATTATCAAGGATCGAATACAAAGAATGCGTGGTTGTAGCACTCATATAATTAAACATAACCTGTCCGATAATCAAATATACTGGGTAATATGGAATATCCCATCTGAACATATTGGAAAACACAATCACCATTACAAGCATAATGCCCAGTGGATTTAAAATACTCCATAAATATCCCAAAAAACTTCTTCTATATTTAAGCTTTATATCTTTGCTTACTAATTCTCTTACCAAATCTTTATATGCAATAATTTCTTTAAATATTGAAATCATACCATACCCCTACTAATTCTATTTCACTTTCAATACAATCGCTCCAATCGGCAGTATCATATAATTTGACTTTCTAATCAAATCTATACTCTTCCTCTTTGTAGCCGCATAAATCTCAGGATACTTTCTTCTAAGTTCCACATCCCATTCCTTGCACTTTTTTCTTGTTCCTTTTCTAAATCCCATGCTTATAAATATCTTAAACTGTATCTCCACCACCAGACTTATGCCTCGCTCTATATATGCCCGTTTTGCTAGAGTAAGAGTATCTTTGCACTCATCGTAATCCTCAAGAAGATGTTTTAGAACTGTCAGGTGTTGATTAACATTTCTCTGCATACTTCTCATATTCATACTCTGACCATCTCGTCCCAAACGATACATATATATCTTTGCCTTGTGATAATACACTGTCTCTACATATTTCATAGGATAAAACACAAACTCACTGTCAACATAAAAACAGTGCTCATCTATTGTGATGTCGTGTTCCTGTAATATTTCCGTTTTTATTGTGAACGAATGAAGCTTTAACGGTTCTTTTATTGCGCCGCTGTCTACCTTTACTGTCTTGCCGTAATGTTCCTCTATACTGGTTGCGTTCCAACTTTCAAGCAAATTGTATGTCTCGTCCTGCACGCACTGAAAATCTGTTGCTATCACATCCGCATCGTGTGTCTTCATTGCCTCTATATACTGCTCGATTTCGTCTGCATTTAACCAATCGTCTCCGTCTACCACCTTAAAATATTTTCCTGTGGCGTTTTTGATTCCTGTATTTATCGTAGAACCATGCCCACCATTTTCTTTATTTATTAATCTATAAGTTTCTGGATAACAATTTTCATATTCCGCGGCTATCTGTGGGGTTTTGTCTTTAGAGCCATCATTTACTATCAGCACCTCTATGTCCGACATAACCGATTCTAGTTTTACTGAATCCAAACATCTTTTCAAATATTTTTCTACGTTATATGCGGGCACGACTATTGTAAGTATTTTCATTTATTATTTTCCTTTTTACCACCAATTATTAAATATACCATATATATGATATTCTGTCAAAATTCGACCCATTTTTCAATTATCTTCTAAGTGCCTTCTGATACACAAGTTTCCTCATCCAGCTTGGCTGCAAAGTCATTCCTATTGTAAGTATCACTGCTACTATATATTCTCCCCAAGTTAATAGACCAAGTTTTTTTTGCTGCTTGCGGAGTGCTAAATACTGTTTACAATATTCCATTCCTCCCCGCCTCTTATATATATTTTTCTCGGTTCTTGCTTTCACAAATACTCTATCTATATTCGAAAACTCAAACCCCTTTGCCAGCATTCTTGTCCACAAATCGTAATCCTCCAGATGCGGATAATGTCTATAGCCTCCTGCCTCCTCAACCTTAGTTTTTCTAAACATAATCGTCATATGGTTTACTGGGTTTCTATATCTGCTATACCTTGCTATTGCCACCTTTTCTGTCGGCATGTTCTTTATCTTTCTATAGTCGGCATCTGCTGGGTCAAACTCCTCCATAAGACCACCTGATACAGCAATCTCTTGATGTTCTGACATATATCTGTATTGAATTTCAAATCTGTCTGGCTCTGCGATATCATCCGTATCCATCCTTGCCACTAATTCATTCGTACAGTACCTCAACCCTTCTGCCAAAGCCAATCCTAGTTTCCGGTTTTGCGGCAGCCTTATCACTTTTAGTTTTAAAAACGGCTGTCCTAATTTCTCATCTTCCGACTGATTACTCCCTCCATTTATTTTATCTTCAAATTGCTTTACAATATTCTCAAGTTCATCCGTCAGAAGTCCATCCTCTACTAGAACAATCTCGTCTGGCTGCAAACTCTGGTTTATTACACTTTCCAGTGCCTCCCTCAGATATTGCGGTTTTTCTTTTTTATATACTGACATTAACACCGAAAACTGACATATACTCTGCTCCATATTCAATAAATCATCCTTTCAATGCAGTTTCCTGTGTTGCATCTACACCCTCTGTATTCTCTTTTTGAAATAATACTTTAAACGTTAATAAGATGATCTTTACATCCAACCACAATGAATAATTTTCTATATAAGTCAAATCAAACTTCAGTTTATCGTATGGTGTAGTATTATATTTTCCATATACTTGCGCATAACCTGTCAATCCTGCTTTTACTTTAGTTCGAAGCACAAATTCCGGAATTTTCTGTGCATATTGATCTGCAATAATCCTTCTCTCAGGTCTTGGTCCTACCATAGACATATCCCCTTTTAAAATATTAAACAATTGTGGCAATTCATCAAAATGTATGTTACGAATAATCCTGCCTACTGGAGTCGCTCTCTTGTCACCTTTAGCAGCCAATCTTGCACCTTTTGTTTCAGAATCTACACTCATACTGCGAAATTTATAAATCATAAATGGTTTTTCATCTCTGGTCAAACGCTCCTGCTTGTACAAAATCGGACCACCATCATATAATTTGATTGCTAAAGCAATGAATAACATAAATGGTGATGCAAACACAATTCCGATTAGTGCCAATACAATATCACAGATTCTTTTGACAAATCTCTGATTAATAGATAATCCCTGATTGCGAGAGAGTAATAATGGTGTATCAAACAAATGTATGTCATCGGCTCCGCAAAGCAAAATATCTGAAATTTTAGGTGTTACATAAGTACGCACCGACTCTTGATAACAATATTTCATAAGTTGATTTCTTACCTGTGCTGGTAAATCACATAAAACAACTCCCTTATATTGCTTAATCATAGCATATAACTGTTTATTCCCCACCCTATAACTAACAGTTCCACAAATATCATATTTATCTTTACGTGTATTAATTTTGTTAATCAGTTCATCCGGAGAATAGTTTCCATATATTACTAATAATTGACGAGGTGGATATAACCATGCATACAATTTACGTACAATATAAATCCAAGGAAGAATGAACAGTATCTCTATTGCTACAATACTCATCAATGGTTTTGGACTTACATAATCCCTACAAATCATACAAATTTCAAGATATCCAATAATTCCACTAATTATAATTGCCAAAATATGTGATAATGCAATATCTGTTATTCTCATATATCCAATATTATAACCACCAAACATTTTCGTAAAAAAGAAAATAATGAGTACATATAACCCTATAACTGCCCAATTTCCTTTTCGATAGAACCCAAAGTTTTCCTCATAAACAGTATACCATATATATGCAAACAAAAGGGTTTCAACAAGCAATGATATTAAATTGGCTCCATAATTTAACAAATGTTTATATTCTTCTTTTGTGTTCATACCTTTTCCCCTAATAATACCTCATACACCATCACATTCCAGCCCCGGTAAGAATATTCCTTCTCCGTGTATCCTGATGCCTTCTGTAATGTATTCTGCACATCTGCATCCTCGGCATAGATCTTCGGAACGATCATATAGACATGATCATATTTTTCCTCCCGGATCATATTGAATGTCATCTCGCATATCGTTCCATATTTTAACAGCACGCAGTCTTCTACCGGATAATACTCTGTCTTTGGTTCATCAATTACCGTATATTCAAACATTCTGCTCTTTTTATTCCAGTTTGGATAAAACTGGGCAAAGAAATACGTATTCTCAATGGATGGTGTTCCGATGAGTACATTCTGGTCTGTATCAATGTCTGCTATTATTTCCCGCAGCACTCCATCCCAGTAAGTATACTGCCTGTTATATTCCATCGTCTGATTGAAGTTAAACTTTCCATTCTCCTCGGTAGAGCAGATATAGAAATATCCATCATGCTTATGGGCGATCTTCTTGATTGTAACAGGATCGATCGTCACAACGCTCTGTACTGCCAGAAGCAGTGCAAGTCCTGTCATGCCGATAACTTTTACTGCATGTTTCATATTGCAGGCTAGCACCAGTACACCGAGTCCAAGCGTCAGGACATATTCATATGGTGTAATGTATCTGGCATTCGGATACGTATAATAAATATATTGAAAGCCAACAAATACCAGCTGCATTGCTCCAAGCGGAACTGCAAGCGTCCAGAATTTTCTGTTGGTAACGATCCTTTTGATTCCATACTGAAAAATCACGATCACAAGGAACACCACTGTTCCCGCCAGCAATAGCCAGTTAAAGTTCAAGATTCCAAGCTGCAGGTTTTTGCTGACCGTGTTTCGGTCTACAATTCCAAAAGAATTGATCACCTGATATTCAAACTGGATGCCATTGTTGCTTGCCCAGGTGCCTGTCGCAAGGATCAGATACGCTGCAATGACCGGCTGGATAATGTCCATCACAAACTGTGCCCGGCAGAATGTATAAGTGAAATGCTTCACAAATCCTGCATGATGCAGCCCAAAGAACCTCACAAGATAAACTGCTGCCATAAACGCTCCATAAAAAGCCACATTCGGCTCTTTTGTTGTCAGGAACAAAAATCCTGCAAAGGAAGCCAGTAATCTTCTGTCGCTCAGATACAGATAAGTAAAGAGTACCATAAGTGCCAGTGTCGGTTTATCCAGACTGACCGAAGCGATCATTCCAAAGATCAATGGATGGAACAGATATACCGCCGTTGCCAGTACTTTCATGCTTTTCTTAGCCTTCTGCACAAACATTCCAAGCAATTCATAAAACGCTGCACCCGACAGCAGGATCAGAATGATATCCACAATGTGAAGCCCAATCGCATTCTTCGTATCCAAAAACACGCCAAACAATCCAAGAAATGCATACCCAACCGCCATATGGTCTGCCAGATAGAAATCAGACAGATTCCGCAGGGTAAAATCAAACTTCGGTGCCGCATATAAGAATCCCATGCGGAAATACGTGTTGCTGTCCCCGCGTGGTGTCGATGACAATGTTTCGAATGACAGAATGACAAACACTGCCATGAGTACAAATAAACCTGTATGTTCTCTGCACCATTTTCCAGCGCTTTGCATCGCTTTCTCACGTTTTAAGCCGATTCCATTGCATACTGCCCCTGCAAGATAACAAATAAGTCCTGCGATCATAGGCAGTTTTTTACTGTGGTCTGTCACCGGTGAGATCATTGCAATAATCCAGAACAATGCCAGCAGACCATGGATCACACTCCACTGTTTTACCAGTTTACTCTTGCATCGATATAAGAAATAACTGATTCCAGATCCAAACGCAAAGAATAAAAGAAAACACAGATCCGATGTCCGATATTTTCCCAGGCTCCAGAAACCGGAGATTCCAAAAAAGGAGAGTATTTGTAACAAAAATAATAATATACTCACTTGAAGCTGCTGCTCTGCATTCTCTAATCTCTTCAATTCTAAACTCCTTACTCCATTTCTTTCGTTTCTTGTTCTTCCGTGCGTTCACTGATAATATACCGGGGTCTGTGCTTTACTTCCATATAAATCTTGCCGATATATTCCCCAAGTACACCAAGACAGATCAGCTGCACACCGCCGATAAAACATACGATGCTTGTCATGCTCGCCCAGCCTGCTACCGAATGTCCTGTCAGTGCTACGATCACAGACCATATCACTCCGATAAAACTGAGCACTGCGATACCGCATCCCAATCCTGTGATCAGATGTAACGGTCTGACACTGAGACTTGTGATTCCATCAAAAGCCAGTGCCAGCATTTTGCTTAAAGGATAATGGCTCTCTCCCGCAATACGCTCATGTCTCTCATAATAGACAGAAGTGCTCTTAAATCCTACCAATGGGAACATTCCGCGAAGGAAAATATTCACCTCTTTGTAATTTGCAAATTCCTGCAGCACTCTTGAGGATACCAGACGGTAATCTGCATGGTTGAATACTACCTCTGCCCCCATCCAGTTCATCACCTTATAAAAACCTTCCGCAGTAAACCTTTTAAAGAAGGTATCCGTATCCCGCCTGCTTCTCACTCCGTACACGATCTCGCAGCCGTCTAAGTATGCATCTACCATGGCATCCATGGCATTGATATCGTCCTGTCCATCACAGTCGATCGATATCGTGATGTCACACACATCTTTCGCTTCCATCAGTCCTGCGAGGACTGCATTCTGGTGTCCGCGGTTTCTGCTCTGGCTGATTCCTTTATAATGGTAATCTTCTTTTGCAAGCTGTTTTATGATTTCCCATGTCTTATCCTTACTTCCATCATTTACAAATAATACCCTGCTGTCATCCGATATTTTTTCTTTTTGCACAAGGCTTTTTATTTTTTCCAAAAACATACTGCATGTGATCGGCAGTACCTGTTCCTCGTTGTAACAGGGAATCACGATATATAATACTGGCTGCATACTCAATTATTCCTTCTTTATTACATTATTGCCCACAATCACTACATAACTTCCATTATCAAATTCTGTCTTAAATCCCTCTGTCAAATACTGTTTTTCAAAACTCTTAGAAACAACGTAAACCATGTCTGTTTCCATGTCTTCCGATGAAGGTTCCGTAACATATCTTCCAAATATGCCTTTTGTATCAAAATTCTTTGCACCATCCATCTGTTGTAAATACTCTTTCGACAGCATCTTTGTATGCATAAGAATTAGCGGATAACGAATCATTACCGTGCCAATTTTTCCATCTGTAATACTTTCTGCATATGTAAGTGCATCTTCATATCCATAATAAAAATCTGTATTTTTCTCCGAATAATAATCAAATCCAAACAGAATAAAACTGCATACATATATTCCTGTTATTATGACAACTGCAATTTTATTTGCATTTCCTTTTATTTTCCTAAGAAAAAGCTCTATTCCATATGCACTAAAAAATATCATCGGCAAATGAATACAGTTGATCCTATTTACATTTACATTGCTTATCATACAGCCAACCAGACACGCTGTCAAAAACCACAGGCAGACAATATCCTGTATCCCAACAATTTTCATATATATATGTTTGCATAAATGGACAACAGACATAACTCCACCTGCTAAAATAAATGGTATGGAACAATAATAATAAATTCCAACTACAGGTGAATTATGTAACATATCATCTTTCTGCCAGATCAGGACATACAGAAGACTTTTTAAATTCTCTTTTAAATTCCGTATTGACACTTCGCTCTCACGAATAGAATCCATTTCAGGAATAGATATCCATGATGTTCTTATTTCCGGAATATAACCATTATTTATTAGCAAGAACAAAAGTAAAGGCAACGCCAGCAATACAAGCAATGCAATCCCTGTTACCATATATCTATCTACTTTTATTTTTTTTAAATAAACCGTGTATACCAATAATAAAAACAGAAATAATGGCACAAAAACCCACATAATAGCATAGCAGTATAATGATAATCCGAAAGCTATAAAAGCAGGTATGTAGTATTTACTATTCTCCTGCAGCGCCCGAACTGCAAAATATGCACCCAACAACAGAAAAAAAGGAACCAGATTTGCTTCCAATCCCCATCTGCAAAGCATAATATGCCACGGATTGACTGCCAGCAGGAACATCGAGATAACCGCTAATCTTTCATTTGCTATTTTCTTTACAAACAGATAAAACAATGGCAATGTCAGGCATCCCAAAATTATCTGTGGAATCCGAATTGTATAAACACTCAATCCTCCAATTGCAATAAACGGAATTGTCAAATACGCATATAGGGCATTCATTCCATGTCCCCATGAGATAAAATAAACAGGATTTACATACCCATGTGAATCCATTCCTGTTTTCAGAAGTGAATATGCTTCGTATCCTGAATATGCCTCATCCTGATGGATTCCTCCCGGCACTTGTCCTATCCATATGATGCGGGCTAAAACTCCTATTATAAGAACGAACCCTATCATACTATTCCTGACTTTTTTCTCTAAATACATCTCTCCAATTTTACTCTCTTATCTAAATATTATTTTTCCCAATATATTCTTTATCTGACGTGTATACTCCTGCAACGTATAATGCTCATCCGCATATTCCATAGCGGCTCTGCCCTGCTGCTGCAACATCTCTTCATCCACACACACAGCCTCTGCTATCGTCTGCTCGATACTTTCCATATGGTAATCCTCAAAATATCTGCAATAGTCCCCCAGTTCATCCAGACCATTCCCCTTCATGACAATTGGAATGATTCCGTGTCTTAGTGCGGTAAGCGCAGATGTCGATGGTGATTCGGAACAGGACGGCAATAACAGATAGTAACATTTTTCAGCGATTGCATTAAATTGGTCACTCATGGTATCGACAAATCCACAGACATGTACATTCTCTGTGAGCTTGTATCCGGCTTCTTCCGCCTTCTCCGCTCCTCTTGCCCCACACAGATATAAATTCCATTCGGGATGCCTTGCAAAAAGTTCCACCAGAATATCGTTCCCCTTGTGGATAAAGCCATCTACACCGTAAACCAGAAAGTTTGTCTTCTTTTTTCTGGAAAAGTCTAATGCAAAGTCTGGATTCTTCAACGCTGACGGCCATACACGGTCTACCGGCTTTCCAGTATCTGCAAAGTAAGATGGCTCTCCAAGACAGATGATTCGGTCTGCCTTTTTCTCGTCATCCTTTTTATAGTACACCCCTGTTCGTTCAAGATAGAATGTTCTCCCGGTGCGTTCTGTAAAATACCGCAGTCTTTCTGTCTCTCTCTCATAAGAGATGCGGTACGGATTCTCGGTTGTATACAATATCGCAGCTGCATCTGGATTTTTCTCCTTCGCATAGAAGAAAGTATCTCCAAATCCTAAGATATAATCATAATAATTTTCCCGGATCTCCTCTATTGCGTTCCTGTCATAACATGCACAGACATCGATTCGCAGATTCAGTTCGATGCACACCTTCAGGATCTGCATCATCTCCTGACGGTTTGTATGTCCGAAATTACGGTTCAGTTCGCGGATGGTTCGAAGATAGTCGAGGTAGCAGATCAATATCCTCTTCTGTTCTGCTGTACAATCCAGGTTCAGATCGGCAACCATCTGCTCCTGTCCGATTTTCTGCAAGTGTACTTTCTTTAGCAGGTCCTTGCATTTATTTTTCAATTCTTCCTTCATGCACCCAGTGCCTTTCTGTATTGTTCTTATACCTCATGATACTTTCAACTGTCCTGCCAGGACTTTGCTTCCATCCTCTCACTCATTTTGGGATGTCCGTGGCATCAAGTGCTTCATAGAATCCCTCTGCCACTACAGGAATTGCAAACTGCTGTGCCCTGATATAACTTGCCTCCTGCATCCGGCGGAGTTTCCCCGGATCAGCAAAAATCTCTTCAATAGCCTGTGCTAATTCTGCGGTATTATATGGGTCAACAATTCTTCCCTGCACCCCATCTTCCATAAGATCAAATGCTCCATCTGCATATTTGGACGCAATGACCGGAAGGGATGCACACATGGCCTCTAAAATCACAAGACCATAACAGTCTTCCCTTGTTGGGAGTATAAAAACATCACTCTCAAGGTAACATTGACGCAATGCTTCCCCTTCTAAGTAACCTTTCCACGTCACCCTGTCTGCAATTTTGCATTCTTCTGCCTGTCTGCGCAGTTCCTGTTCTTCGGATCCTTCCCCGACAATGACCAGACGAATCTCCCGGTCGGTCTCTGCCAGTGCCGGGATCAGCAGATCAATACCTTTTCTTCCGATCAGGCTTCCCACATAGAGCAATGTCTTTCCAGGCTGATTGTTTTCTTCCTTCTTCATCAGATATTTGTCAATATCGACTGTGAGCAGGCTTTTATGGCATAATTCCGGCTTTGCGCCAAAACTGATCTGGTGTTTCATTGTCGCCGTACTGCTGCTGATAAAACCTGCTGCACGATGAATCACGTATTTTCGGAAGATTCTCTGAAGCTTTCCGATCGCCTTCTCCGAGTTGGCTGTTCCGTCACTCCACGACAGAAATGGTACTTTCTTTCTCCTGCACCAGTGAACCGCCTGAAGAATTGTCGCATTGTACTCCATGCAGATCACAATATCTGGCTTTTGCAGTTCCAGTTCCCTTGTAATCCCCATGGACAGCACAATCCGCTTGTCATCATATTTTCTGTGAATGGTGATCACTTTACACTCCAGAAATGTATGACTGCCGAGTTCTTCCTCCGGCACATCCCACTGTCTGCCGATCTGGCGGTTTTCCGACGCATAGATCACATGAAAATAATACTCCGAATCCTTATTTTGTATATACTTAAAAAATGCCACACGGTAAGGCGCCGGTGCATTTGTGATAATCACTACTTTTTTCACATAAACTCCAATCTTATCTGCTTATGTATACATGCTTACTTATTTGTTTATATATGCTATAATATACATAATTAAGGCGTTTGGCAACTAATTCTTGTGTTTTCCATACACCATAGCTATAATAAATGCAAATGTCTGATTTTCTCACGACAGACGCATATATGGAGGATTTTATGAAGATATCGTTGATTATTCCCTGCTATAACGAGGAGGAAGCTTTACCATACATATATGAGGAACTTGTGAAAGTTTCTGCCACTTTAAATAACTATGAAATCGAATATCTTTTTGTAAATGACGGCTCCAAAGACCATACCTTAAACAAACTCAAAGAACTTGCGGCTTCTGATGAGCGTGTAAAGTATTTTTCCTTCTCACGTAACTTTGGCAAGGAGGCTGCCATGTATGCCGGTTTCTGTAATGCTGATGGTGATTATGTTGCCGTGATGGATGCCGATCTGCAGGATCCACCATCACTGCTTTCTAAGATGCTTGAGATTCTTGCCACCGGAGAGTACGACAGTGTGGCAACAAGACGTGTCAACCGCGAGGGGGAACCACCGATCCGCTCTTTCTTTGCAAGACAGTTTTATAAACTGATCAATAAGATCTCTGATGCGGATATTGTAGATGGTGCCAGGGATTTCCGGCTGATGAAGCGCGATATGGTAGATGCCATTATAGAACTGAATGAATATAACCGCTTTTCGAAGGGAATTTTTGGCTGGATTGGTTTCAGAACCTATTGGCTGCCTTATGAGAATGTAGAGCGTGTTGCTGGCGAGACTAAGTGGAGTTTCTGGAAGCTGTTTAAGTATGCCCTTGACGGCATTGTCAATTTTTCCCAGACACCATTATCGATTGCGTCTTTTGGAGGTATTTTCCTTACATTTGTCTCTTTTATTGCCATCATCTTCGTTATCGTTCGGAGACTGATCTGGGGCGATCCGGTAGACGGCTGGGCTTCCCTTGTCTGCATCATTACCTTTATCGGAGGCATTCAGTTATTCTGCATGGGAATTATGGGACAGTATCTTTCCAAGACTTATCTGGAAACCAAACACCGTCCCCATTATATCGTAGCGGAATCTAATGCAGCTGATCCGGTGAAGATTCATTAAAGAATTTTTCTCAGCTTGTATTTTAAAGCCCTGTCATAAATGTGGCAGGGCTTTTTTGATACAACTAACCGCTTGTATGTGCAACTTATATGTATATTAAATTGTAAATATGTGCAAATTATTCTTTTATAAGCATGCGAAAACGTGCGGATTATTCTTCTTTCATCGCATGCAAATGTGCAATTTATATGTAGAATAGCTTGTAAAATTGTGTAAATTATAATATTATATACTTAAAAATATCAGGAGGTTTTCTTATGGAGCGGATTGCACTGCAAAAACTGATTGAATGGAATAACAACAAAAGAAAAAAACCATTAATCGTCTGGGGAGCAAGACAGGTAGGAAAAACCTATCTTATACAGGAACTTTTTGCCAAAGAATACTATAAAAACAGTTATCTCTATATAGACTGCAAAAAAGAAGATGAAATTCGCGAGTTTTGTTCCCAGACAGCTAATGCAGAGAAAATCATTGAATATATTTCATTACGAAAGGGATTTCAGATAACCGAAAAAACATTGCTAATTTTTGACGAAGTTCAGGAATGTCCTAACATTATTTCCTCTCTTAAGTATTTTTGTCAGGATTTCAGGGAAATTCCAGTGATTGCAACCGGATCTATGGTTCGCATCAAATTGCAAAGAGAAACACATAAAAAGGGAGCCCGAAACACGGATAAATTTCTTTTTCCTGTAGGAAAAATCAATCAGATAACTATTTATCCCATGACTTTCGACGAGTTTCTTATGAACAGTAATAAAATGCTCTATGTAGAGTAGGCGGATGAAAATTTCATCCGCCCC